>Ga0315328_10000724_pt1 | contig 14627 bp, 18 predicted proteins | sample M120032315metaG_FD_203462 | JGI IMG/M metagenome (GOLD analysis project Ga0315328, IMG submission 203462) | Ammonia-oxidizing marine archaeal communities from Monterey Bay, California, United States - M1 200m 32315 | ecosystem: Environmental > Aquatic > Marine > Intertidal zone | place: USA... | reverse complement strand
CATGGCGTTGGGCCGCCTTGTCCATATATCTTTTAATTTGCTTTTACGACTTTATGTTCGTTCCCATATGGTACGGATTAAACCGACCAGACATTGCACAGTTCATGGAGATAATAGAATCTACAGAACATGTATTAGTTCAAATGGAATTGATGCAGAAACTTACAGGTCAACATTCACCATTCACACTTATGGGCGGCGGTTTGTTTCACCTGGCATTCGGTGCAATACTTACGGGTAGTGCAGTAGGTATGAAGAATTAATGCAAGTCTATAAAGAAACAATTTGGCATTTTACTTGTCAATCTTGTAATGGTTTTTGGACAGTAGCGGCTTCTGACAAATGGGTTCCAAAAGAATTATTCTGTACTCATTGCGGCTCAAAACGTACACATGATCCAGAGCAAATTGAATGGGTAGATGATGATTATCTTCCTGAAAGTAAACAACACAAGAACTATTTAGAGTTTGAAAAAGAGTTTCTTAAAGATGAAGTAAACGAAGGACATATTAGATTTGGAACTTCATCTTATAATAGAGCAGTAGATAGTTTTCAAAAAGAAATATGTTCATGTGGACATAAAGTTATAGATTGTGATTGTAAAGCTGGTTGCAAGTGTGGATGTAATAAGAGATTTTTAGGAGCAAATTAATGACGTCAGAAGAAGTTTATAGATTAAAATACTTAGCAGGAATAACTGATAAGAATGGAAATAAGTTAGGTGAAACTCCTGAAGGTAGTAATATTAGTGTTATCGGATCTGAAAAAGGTAAAACTCAAAGAGAACAAAATATAAAGCCTGGTACAGATGAATGGTTTAAATTATGGTTTGCAAGACCTCATCTAACAGGCGGAAAATAATATGGAATCACTTTTAATATTGTTCGTATTAATGTGCAAACATGCAGTAGCAGACTTAGCCATACAATCTTTTAGAAAACCAACAACAAAAAGACTTTATTTTAATAAAGGATTACATTGGCATTCATTAGACCATGGAATTTTAACATTTATAGTATTATTATTTTGGGTCAGTCCAATATCAGCACTAGGTTATGCAATGTTAGATTATGTAGCTCACTGGCATATAGATTGGACTAAATCTAATATTAATCATAAATTTAATATAAAAAGACTCACTCCTGCATTTTGGAGAATACAAACACTTGATCAAATAGCCCATTATGCTACATATACATTGATAACTTACTTAATAACTGATCCTATATTTAACATGACATTATTCGTTTTGGCATAAATAGTTGTATGAGAATAAATGAAGTAGACAACCCCTTATCACAGACAGAATTAGATCAATTAGAGGTCTTTGCAGACAGATTGTTTGCAAAAGTAGGAATTGATGTAGAATTCACCCGTCATTTCTTAGATAGAGTAAATGATGAACGTAATGTAAAGCAAATTACAGCAAGTGAACTTACCCGACTATTTAAACAAGAATACAAAAAATGGGGCAAACCTATAGCAGAATTAGGCCCAGATGCTGAAGCAGTACTTAAAGACTTAGCAACAGACGTTAACTTACCGTTTGCTTTACGTTGGGATTCTGCTAATAATGAACTTGATCTTATTGCTAAAACAGTAATGCGTAAGAAAAACTTCAAAACATCTAATAAAGAATTTACAATTCAATCACATGATTATTCACTAGACAATACACAACATAAATTAGTACACGAATCTATACAAGCATTATCCGAGAGAAAACAACTCAATGAATTTGCTATTGCAGTACCAGCCATTGGAATTGGTATGTTTGAAGCATACTGTCTTGCAGTTTTTGGGTTAACTGCTACCGCTGTTATTATTGATATTGCTGATAGACCTGAAGCCTATTCTTGGATATTTAGAAATATGGCTGCTTCATATACTGCTACTAAGGAGTTAATATTTGGGAAAGATGAGGTAGATGCTGAAGAAGTTAAGGTTGCCGATTCTCAGTTACAAAGTTCAGTCGCAGAGTTAGTGATAAAAGACGGTGAAACATTAGACAATGAAGCAGAAGTAGAAGCACACGAAGAGACTGTTGAAGTACTTGACTCTACAGAAGAAGCATTGGAATATGCTTATGAGATGGTAACACAAGGTGTTCATAAAGACGAGGTTGCAACAGATATTGTGAATAAAGTTAATAATTCAGGACTATCTGCATCAGAACAACAACTTATAGCAAATGCTGTAATGGCAGCTACAGTAGCGACTGATACAGAGCTATCTTCTAAGATTGAAGTGGCATCAAATGCAGATGGTGCAAACTCAGCAGGCGTAACTTTTACTAGTCAAGCCAATGCGGCAGGAAATACTGTAGATACAACAGCCGCAGATGCACAAAATAAAGCCAGTGATGCAAAGTTAATAGCACTTGGGCAACAAATAGCACAACAAAGAAAAGCAGACGCACAAAATGCAACTAGTGATGCAAAGCTAATAGCACTTGGGCAAGAAATAGCACAACAAAAAAAAGCAGATTCACAAAATAAGATCAGTGATGCTAAGTTAATAGCACTTGGTCAGGCATATGCTCAAGCACAAGCAGATGCGAAAGCAAATGCACAAAATAAAGCCAGTGATGCTAAGTTAATAGCACTTGGTCAAGCATATGCACAAGCACAAGCAGATGCGAAAGCAGATGCACAAAACAAAGCCGCTGATGATAAATTAATAAAAACAGCACAAACAGTAGCAATGCAGAAAGCGGCAGATGCGAAAGCAGATGCACAAAACACAGCCGCTGATGATAAGTTAATAAAAACAGCACAAGCAGTAGCAATGCAAAAGGCAGCAGATGCGAAAGCAGATGCACAAAACACAGCCGCTGATGATAAGTTAATAAAAACAGCACAAGCAGTAGCAATGCAGAAAGCGGCAGCTATACAAGCACGAAAAGATCATGACGAATATCAAAACAAGAAAATAAATACTATATCAACAGCCTCTGATGCAGCCGCAAAATATGCCAAACAAAATAAAATAGCAGATGCAGGATTAATAAAATTAGCAACCAACGCGGCTGAAAAAGCGGCAACGGATGCATATAACAACTCAAATGAAATATCAGATAATAAATTAAAACAATTAGCGATCGCTGCGGCAGCGGCAGAAATTGATAAAGAAAATAATAAGACAAAATCAACAGCAGTGGATGTAACGTATCCAACTGATGTTCACCCAGATAATACTAAAAAGAATGATGTAAAGATAGCAACTGGAACATATCCAATAGATGTTCACCCAGATATATCTAAAGTTAATACTAATGTTAATACTAATGTTGGTACTTCTTCTATAGCCACTACTAATACTAATAAGACAAATACTACAAAAACGAAAACAGGCAAAAGACATTGGCCATTTGGTGGTGATGACTCATTGTGGCCTACAAATTTATATAAATGGACACAAAAATATGGTACATTTGAAAATGAAAATTTAATTACAAAGTACTTCACACTAAACGAGGGCGGAGCAATGCCAGGAGTTGGGACAGTACATATATCTGAAATTCAACCAACACTAGAACAATTAGAAAAATCATTGGGTATTAATTTACAAGATAATACATTAGGTAGTGTAGGCAAAAAACAATTTAGTGGTGATATTGATGTAGCGTTAAAAATAGCACCAGAAGAGATTCCAGCGTTTATTGAAGCTCTTACTAAAAATCCACTTGTTAGTGATATTAGAAAAACTAGTGTTGTTATGACAAAAGTAAAAATACAAAACTTTGATAAAAGCAAAGAAGACCCCGAAGGTAGACCACGTACAGGATTTGTACAAGTAGACTTTATGCCAGGGGATCCAGGTTGGTTAAAAACATATTATCATACACCACATGAAGATGATTCAAAATACAAAGGTGTATTCCGTAACATTATGATTGCAACACTAGCCGCAGTTCATAACAGAGATGAAAGTGATGCTAAACTAGAAGACGGTCGTGCAATGGAAACTAGACGTTTAATGTGGAGCCCAACAGAAGGGCTATTGCGTGTTAAACGTACACCAGTTCCTAACAAAGCTGGCACAGGATATACTAAGAAAAACAAAAATGAAACAATAGATGGTCCTTGGAAACAACCAGATGACATAGCACAACAACTAGGTCTTGATAGTGGTAAAGATTTAAATAGTTTTGAATCACTATTAAAAGCAATGCAAAAGAATTGGACCAAAGAAGCACAACAATATGCCGTTGATGGATTTAAAGATAATAAAGTAATACAAGATATTGGAATACCAGAGGAGTTACAATAATGAAAATAAATGAAATTACAACAACTGATGTACCTGGACCTAACAAAATTAAAAGAGTTAACACAGGCGTTGATATGAAAGCGGAACTGGCTAAACGAGCTGCACAAATATCTTCACCAGGAACTAATCCAACCTTAAACACTAGAACAAACGTTACTAGAAATTCAGACTATAATACAGGTACCTCAAAGAAAACATTTAGTAAGTATATACAAAAAACGGGCGACAGAGGCGGAACATCATTAAGTAAAGTAAACAATTTTACAAGTACAAAAGATGGCACCACTGGCACCAGCACGAAACGATTTGTTAGACCAGGTGGATCTGGAACACAGAGCGTAACAGACGTTGGCACTGGAAAAACAACTAATACCAAGTTTCAATTAAAAGGGCCACAAAGTTGGGCATACGATAAACCAAAATAAATTGACATATATAGGTAAATCCTGTATAATAACTCCAACCTATGACAGAAAAATATTGTATATATACGAACAATTTTACATTCGTCGATAATGATGGATATGTAGCATTGTGCTGTAAAAACCTAAAGAATAAACTCTCACAATATCATATTAAAGATTATAAACTAAGCGATATATGGAATAGCCCAGAAATGCATGAGGTTAGAACAGAAATTGCTAACGGTGGCGAACCTGCGGGTTGTTTTAAATGTTATGATCCAGAACGCGAAGGTGTGCGTAGTTTTAGACAAAAAGCATTAGGCATGATTAATAATGGTGTTCCATTTGAAGATAATAAAATACATGCATTAGATTTAAGATTAGGTAATGTATGTAACTTAGCATGTGTTATGTGTTTCGCAGGTAACAGTAATAAAATATTACACAATCATAAATCAATGGCAGAGCATTTTAATTGGAAAGAAGGCCGTTTAGAAAAAGAAGCAGAAAAATATCATAAAAGCAATTACGACTGGAGTGATGATCCACAAGCGTGGGAGAATATCATTTCAAGCGTTGATAAAAATTTAAAGCACGTATACTTAGCAGGTGGTGAGCCTTTTTATCTTAAAAACTTTCCTACTACTGTAGAAAGACTAGGTAAACTTGCTCCAAAAGCAAATTTTGTAATTAATACAAATGGTACAAGGTTATTAAGAGAAAAAGATTTAAAGCAGTTTAAGACTGTTGAAAATGTATTCATAAGATTTAGTGTAGATGGTTGGGGTTCAGCAAATGAGTGGACTAGACAAGGTACTAATTGGGAAGAAAATCTACAAGTGATGGATCAATATTACAAGAACTTTAGATTGGCTGTATGGGATATAACAGCAAATAGTTTAAGTGTAAGGCATATACCCAAGTTAATTGAATACTTATGGGAAAATTATCCACAGGCAAAAGTACAAATAAGACCAGTTATTAATAAAACTGAAATATTAATGGAAAATATTCCAGACAGATTTAAAGCAGATAGTTTAGCATTCTTTGAACAGCATAAAAGTAGGCTAGAAGGTGTTGATCATGTTATAAATGAGATGCGTAAGCCATTTAACAATACTACAAAACGTAAAAAAACAGTAAGGCATTTTGTAGATTACTATGATACACATGGTGCACTTACATTAGAAAGTTTTGATTCAGAACTATCAGAATGGATTAATAATGATGCAGAAGAATAATTTTTGTTCAATTCCTTGGATACATGCCGCTACTAAAACAAACGGAACTAGTAGAGTATGTTGCTTAATGAGCAACCATGTAAATGGTGGTCTTACAGGACATAACTTTAAAGATCATACAATAGAAGAAATACATAATAGCGAATTCACTCGCAAGATTCGTAAGCAATTCTTAGCAGGAGAAAAACCTGTAGAATGTAATACATGTTGGGTTAAAGAAGATAACGGTGGTAAAAGCAGGCGTACATTTACAAACAAAATGTACAAAGATGTATTTGATTACGATAAAGCAGTAAAAGTAACAGCACTTAATGGTAGCACAACACAAATGCCTGTCTATTGGGATTTAAGGTTTGGTAATTTATGCAATTTAAAATGTGTAATGTGCGGACCTCAAAGTAGTAGTATGTGGTATAAAGACTGGGCAAAAGTTCACTCCACTGATCATTTTTACGACAGCGGTACAAAAATAAACATCTCGGACGGAAACAAACAACAAAGGATAGACCGTGCATCGGATTATGATTGGTGGGAAAGTGAACACTTTTGGAAACAGTTAGATAAACACAAAGATCAATTAGAACACGTATATCTAGTAGGTGGTGAACCTATGTTAGTAGAACCTCATTACAAATTTTTGCAAAATCTAATAGACAGTGGTGTAAGTAACAATGTAGTGCTAGAGTACGACACAAACATTACAAATGTACATCAACGTGCTATTGATCAATGGAAACACTTTAAAAAGTTAATGCTTAGAGTAAGTATAGATGACTATGGTGAACAGAACGATTATATACGTTTTCCTAGTAAATGGTATAAATTAAATGAAAATATAGAACGTATTAATGAATTACTACCTAATACACAAGTAGAAATAAGCATTACTTGGCAAATACTTAATGCATATACAGTACTAAACTTATTAGATCACTTTAATAATTATCATATCAACATAAGAATACTGTCTGATCCTGATATGCTAGATGCAAAGCACCTTCCTAAACAGGCTAAATTAGGTATTATAGATATGTATACTAGTTCAGTACATAAAGATAAACTAGCACATTTAATAAATTATTTGAACAATAATATAGATTATGAGAATAATCCGTATAATTGTACAGATTTTTTAGAAAAACTTGATGAAATAAGAGGAACAAATTGGAAAGAAACGTTCATTGAATTGCATAAATCGATAAATAGTTAGAACAAGGAACTGTAATGAAGATTAATGAAGTAACAGACACACTATTTGAATTAGAACAATGGGCTAATAAACAAGCACCATTGTTTGAAGATGGTAGTATGGATGCCGAAACACTTAGTAAAACACTTTTACAAAAAGCCGTACACAAGTTTAAAGGACAGCCAGAGCCCGACGAGGCAAAGACTAAAGAGATGCAAGATTACATGGCAGGCTTGGAAGCGAAACTTGGAAATGAAAAAGTAGAAAAAACAACATTACAAAAGTTCTTTGGATTCTTTAGAGCACATCCAAGAATGATAGGATTGGGGGTTGTTTTGTTAATGCTAATATCTCCTATGTTGCCATCAATAGCAATAGTAGGATTAAGTCTAGATACGATACTTGGTGGTACATTAGCAGGATTATATGCGATGGATATCGCCTCACCAGCAGTTAAAACGGCATTGGAGTTATAATATGAGAATAGACGACATATCAAAAATTGATGAAGAGTGGTATAAACCTTGGACTTGGCTTAAAAAGAATCCAAAATCAACAACTAAAGTAGAACCAGAAGTTAAACCCAAAGTACAACCAGAAAAGAAACCAAAGGTTAAACCTGTTTCACCAGATTTAATTCCAGGAGATGGCACAGCAAATCAAGCCGCCCATGCTCTAGCAAATAACAAAAATAAAAAGAAAAAAGCCTTAGACGCCCTTAAAAAAGAATTAGGCGAAGATGACATAGAATCTGACATTTATGCACAGGATACTTGGAAAAATGATTGGCGTAAGTCAGAAGAGATTGTTAATAAGTATTTTGATGGCAATGAAGATTATTTAGAAGCAATAATGGATAACGTAACTTCTGATTCTTATAAGGACGAAACAGGTGATGATTATTTCTGGAACAAACACGCAGACATTATTAATGACAATTTTTATGGTGATTGGAATTGGTTAGAAGCGATACAATATTGGGATGAGAAAGATATTGTTAAGGCGAAATCGATATACAGCAATGACTTCCAACAGAATCAAAATATCAAGCCAGGAAACTCAAACTTTGATGATAGAAGAAGAACTACAGAGGCAGAAGATGATATGAACTATGATATATCTCAAGCAAATACTAGAGTAGCATTAGATTTTGCACGTATTGACGGTAGACTTTATGATGATATTCTACAAGCATTTGTAGATGAATATGGTGAAGGCTATTATGACGATTGGGTTATCACTGCTAATAAGTCAGGAGTTGATGAAAGTATTAAAAGACTTAAAAAATTAAGTGGTATTAATGAAGAAACTAGACTTAATGAATTTACTATTTCAGATTTAAAAGGAATGGGAATTAAACCTACAAGAGAACAATTTCATAAACTTCAAAAGATAAACCACGAAAATGGTGGAAATATTACTAGAAGTGATTTGAAAAAGGTTGGTATTAATGAAGATGGTGTTATAGTTCCAGGCGTTAATACTACAGTTGATGTACAACCAGGACAAACAGAAAAAGAAGCGGCTAAGTTTGGCAATGGTAAAATAAAACCATTAATGCCTAAAGCACGTAAGAATAGTAACCCGCACAAGTTGTTTAATTTAGGATTAGCAGAAGGTAATATGGAAAAAGATAAGAAAAATCCTCATGCTATACCATATCTTGACACTCAAGAGTGGAAGGATTTACATTTTATGGGTGATGAAATTATTGATGCATACATTAAACATAAACAAAAAGGAAGATTAGCTGGGCAGGCTATTGGTAGAGCAATTGTTGGCGAAGGTGATATAGAAGCAGATAAAAGAAATCCTATAGCAATACCTCATCTTGATAATCCATGGTGGAAGAAGTTACACGATATGGATGATAAGATTATTAGTGCATATGTTAAACATAAATCATTGAAGAGAACTGTGGGCAGAGGAATTAAGAAAGGTTTGAAAAAATTGAGTAAGATAGGAAGTAAACACACATCTTCATCATTTGATGATCAAGGAAATGCTACTACTAATACAACATATGGCATGGCTAATTATAAAGAATCTGAAGAAGGATTTGTTACACTTAGAAAAGGTGACAAAGAAGTTAAAGTACATCCAGATAGAGTATCACATTTCATTGACAGACATTATAAAATTGTTAAAGAATCAAAACCACATTTATTATATACTTTATTATCAGAAGATAGAGTATTTAAGGTTGGAAATATTAAATGGGATACAGAATCTGCAACAGGCGAAGGTCCTGAAGGACTTGACTTACCTAGCTCTGTTACAGTTAATGTACCAGGAAAGCATTTAGGTTCATATGAAGACACAGAAGAATTTATAAGTAATTTTATTACTAATTACACTGGTTTTACACATAAAGGGTTTGATACTAATCCAGAAATTATGGAAGCAGATGCAGATGGCGATGGCAGAGAAGATCTAAAAGGATTTGATGCCAAAACTCAATATGCATTAAAGGCTCTCCAAGCAAAGTATCCACATGCAGATAATTTAATGTCGGCATTAATGGCACAAACAGAAAAAACTTTGGAAATGCAACGAGTAAGTGATAAGCAACAAGATGAACAAGATAAAAGACACAATAATAGGTTTCAAGAGCTTGAGAAAAAACTAATAAATGTTATTAAAAAGAATAAACTTACTGAAGATATTAAAGATAGAGAACAAATCATAAAAGATTACATAAAGGTATTTAGGTGATAGTATATATCGTACAAATGGAAAAAAAAGATCCTGCCCATCACGCAGGACCAACTCAATGTTTAGATCCACACAGATATGTGGCTGGAGTTTATGCGGATATTAAAAAAGCACGAGAGGCAGGCGCCGCAGAAGTAAAATGGCGACATGGAGAATATGAATTCCATTTACATGATTTTGTATTAGATCATATTAATAATGATAAGTTATTATATGAAATAAATGAAGGTAACAAGAAAGGAGAACTATCTCCTGATTTTCAAATTATTAATATTAAAAGTGCCGTAAAAGGCTTGTAATGAATGATCGAGCAGAATATACAGAGTATGGTTACCGAGGTCTTGAAGAATTAAAAAAGGCTAAGGAAGAAATACAAGAGTTACGAAAAGAATTACTTGAATTAAAAGAATTACTAGATAAAGTAACTAACGAAAATAAATAAATTTCCAATGAAAATAAAAGACATATTACAGCTACCTAACATCCAAATCGGCGATGAAGTTTTAGTAGGCAGATTTAAAAATCGTAAAGCAGTGGTAACAGGATTTACTATTGATGATCACAACCAACCAGTATTAAAAACTACTAAAGGACCTCAAAAACTATTTAAACCTAGAATAGTTAAATTGATGGATAAGTAAAATGAAAATAGAGTTGAGGCGTCTCGAGCCAAAACATATTTTCCAGTTAAGAAGTATACTAACAAAAGAAACTGCATTACTAAGTTATTTAGAGTGGCCTTTCACAAAAAAGGTTGCAGAATCTTTCATTTCCAATTATAATACATGGGGTATATGGATTAATGGCGGAATTCTTGCAGGTGCTGTGGAAGTAAAAGAAAATTTAGAAACAGCATACTTTGTGAATGAAAAGTATAGAAATATAGGAATAGCAACACAAGCAGTGTTATTATGTAAAGAAGAACTTGCAGATAAACAACTTTGGTGTGTTATTAATCCTAATAACAGAGAAAGTTTAAAAGTAGCTAATAATGCAAATCTTAGAGTAAGTTTTATTAGCTCAGATAAGGAATAGAATATGGATTTTTCAAAAGTAGATAAAGATGGCAAAAAATTAGAATCAGTTTCACCTCCTGCAAATCAAAAAGTACAAGCAGGACATTATGACTGGTGGGTAGATCATCCAGAATTTTATGAACCAACTGCAGAAGATATTAAATGTGAATTACAATTATCTGCAATGAGTACAGTAGAACCATTAAAATGGGAAATTGATTTAGGGTGGTTTAACAAAGAAATTAAAGCATATGACGATAAGTGGGTCCCATATTTACGTAGAGAAGGTGTAGTAAACAATAGAACTGGATTATGTTTAGTAGGATTACCTGGCGATGATCCATGGGATAGTTTAAGTATGCCAGAAGCAATGAGACGTACTGGACGTCAACTTAGTGAATGTGATTTTAATGAACCTACACAATTATATAAAGATTGTAAAAGTTTACATCCTTTGTTAGACTATTGGAAACCATTAGGACGTACAATGATTGTTAATAGTGGTGCTGGCGGATGGTTCCCACCACATAAAGATCAACCAATATTAACAAGAGATACGTTTAGAGTATGTGCATTTGTATCTAAAAATGTTGGGCATGATGCATATGAATGGGTGTCAGACGGACATACTTGGCCCGTTAAAGCAGGCGGAGTATACTATATAGATACTCGTAAGACGCATAGAACCCATAGTTGGAAGAATGATAGTATGCATTTAGTTATGAATATACCTAAAACATGGGAAAATGTTATGAAGTTATTGAGTGTTACCCTTAATTACTAGCCAATAATTCTTGAATTTGATAAATACTTGTATGAAGATTATAGACATTATAACTGAAAATGCAGATGCAGGAACTACAGCGGCAGGTAATATTGCTAGTGTAACTTTTCCTTTACTTGATAAAAAGAAGATGATACGACGTAAAAAGTCTAAAGGAGCTCCAGTAGATGGAGGCAGTGCAAGTAGTATAGGTGTAGGTTATACTGAAGAGGTGAAATTAAAATGAGATTATCACAATTAAACGAAGGTCCATGTGTAGAAGCAACTGAAGTTGGTGAAGATGGCGCTGATATTACTAAAGCAATTAAAAAATATAAAAATAGAAAACGTAATTATAATGATGACGGAATTGCACCACCTAAAGGACACCACAATACTACTTCTAACAGATGGGCAGAATCAAAAGACATGGTTCCATATTTTGTTAAAGAAAGTTCTATAGATTTACTTAGAAATGTTGCAAGACAAATGGAAAAAGATGCTCACAGTGGTGATTTCACTGCAATAGAAGAACTATTACAAAATGTTTCAGAAGAAGAATTAAAAGCATTTCTTTCTGACCACAGAAGTCCAGATTGGACTGAAGAATCAAAAGAAGAACAAAACGAAAGCATTTGGGCAAAAAATAAAGAAGACCCAATGAATCCAGAAGTATTAATCCAAGGATATGGAAGACTTATGCTTAATCAAATAGAAGATGATCTTGTTCGTAAATTTAATGCACTTAAAGATATGGCAACGAAAAAAGATTGGGATAATATAGATTATCAACTTAATAAAACTGGTGTAATACAAGCATTCATAAAAGCAATAACAGATACGTACAACGAATTAGAAGAAATTAGAAGACGCGGCGGTATGAACAGTCGTGGCATTAAACAGAGGTAACGACATGGATACAAACCACCCAACATATAACAAAATTGATAATACGTTTAATCGTATTATGAATGAAATAGACAAATTTGAAAAAGTTTTTAAACAAGGCGGCCAACTAGAGATGGCTGTAATGGAAATAGATGGAGACCCATCTTATTTAAAAGATGTAGCACAAGCATTAGCAGGTCTTTATGATGCTTTAGAAGACGCACACTTTGGTACAATAGGTCACGTAGTAGATGATCGAGGTGCTAAAGATGACGTTCACCCAGCTCATCAAGAATCAGTTCAAGAGAATAAAAAAACAATTAAAGAAGGTGTATTAGATAGTGATGATGAAGACGGCTTTATGGCTCGTAGTCAACTTTACTTTATGGCACGTGATGCAATTAAATTGCATAGTGTTATTCAAGACCAAGATGATTTAGAACCTTGGGTTCAAAGTAAAATTGCTCAATCTAGCAAAGACATGGATGCAGTGCGTCGTTACACTGAATATAATGCCATGAAAGCAGAAGTTGAGCCTGAAGGAATGGAACTAAACACACATTCACATCCCGAAGAAAGTACTATTGAAGAAAATCTTCAAAAAGCAGAAGAAGAAATTAAAGAATTAAAAACAGATACACCTAAAGAAGAAGTAGCAGAAGGTATGGACTTTGATGCTAAACGTGATGATGGTTTACAAGTAATAGCAAAAGATATGTTTAAACATGCGTTAGCAAACGCTAAGAAAAAGCATAAAGAGTCAAAAGTAGCAGAAGGTGTTACTATATCAGGTGCTATACCGACTAGTGGTAATCCACACAAAGATCAAACAACAACATTTATTCCAACTAAAGTTGTAGATAAAACGTCTCCAGTAACTTCTGTTCCGGATATACCGTCTCCACCAAAGCCCAAAAAGCCCAAAAAGAAAATAGACAAAAAGAAAAAGAATCATGCAAAGAAGAAGCCTAAAGTAACTCTTCCAACAGATGGTGGATTTGCATCAGGATCTAAAGCTGGTAAAGCAACAGCAGTAACTATGCAAGAGGTGAAAGTATAATGTTTACTAAAGCAGAGTTTCTTTCAAACGAAGATAATAATTACCACACTGAAAATGGTGTGGAAATGGCAAGAGAATTTGGTACTCCAGAAGAACTAGAATTAATGTTACAAATTCAAAAAGATCATTATGCTCGTGGACATATTCAACCAGACGAGATAGAAGCACGTAGAGGTATTGTAAACAAATACTGGAAGCACTTAGAAAAAGTAGGAAGTGTTACAGACTCAGTTACAGAAGATGATGACCTAGGTGCTGAACATTTTCAAGCCCAAGATGCAGCAAATATGCAAAACGCGAAAGAAAAATTAGAAAAACTTATAAGAGAACTAGATGTTGATATTTTATGGAGAGGTCACAACAGTGATAGGTTTTTCAACAATGGCGATAGAGCAGGCACAGGCCATTTACAAGGTATAGTAGATAAATTACAAGACATTAATAAAAATTGGGATAAAGAAACACAATTATACGGAATGTAATAGAGGAGATAAAATGAAATATAATCAAATAATAGCAAAAGAGGACGAAGCAAGTGACCTTTATCATGACAATGTTAAAGGTAAAAGTGCAAATGACCTTTATCATGACAATGTTAAATCAGGTAAAAACTATAATGATTATAAAGGTATCCAAATCCATAATTTAAGAAAAGAACTAAAAAGAGTAAGAAAAATACTTCTTAACTTACAAGACATTGAAGGCAAAGATAACAGTTCCGATATGGTTAATGACATTAGAAATATGCTTGGTGGCTATGAGCAGATGGTTGACAATATGGAAAGTGCTTTTGACAAACTTGAAATTGGACGACATCGTAAGGAAAGTGTAGGTGAAAGTGATCACACAATATCATCAAGACAAAATTATAATCTAAGTGATAAAGGTGGAAAACAAAAAACTAATTATACACAACATATCAGAGACTATGAACATGGAAAAGGATTAAGCACTCTTACTACAGCACAACAACAGGATGGTAGTACTAGCAGTAGATTTATAATGCCTGGCGGTTCTGGAGTTGAAACAAAAAATGGTGTTGAGAAAAAGATACAAATGAAAGGCCCGCAATCTTGGGC
>Ga0315328_10000720_pt1 | contig 14651 bp, 18 predicted proteins | sample M120032315metaG_FD_203462 | JGI IMG/M metagenome (GOLD analysis project Ga0315328, IMG submission 203462) | Ammonia-oxidizing marine archaeal communities from Monterey Bay, California, United States - M1 200m 32315 | ecosystem: Environmental > Aquatic > Marine > Intertidal zone | place: USA... | reverse complement strand
AATTTGGGGAACTGATGTTTTGCCAGCTTTGGCGGCCATTTCTTCTCTAAGTTTTGGCTTTAAATCTACAGAAATTTCGTTATATGAAACGCCAAGCTTATTTAACAACCTCTTTGCTTTATAGCAAAATGGGCATGTTAGAGTGGTATAAATTGTTACTTCTTTCATAAATTAATTCGTCACTCAAAACTACTCCACAGTAACGGACTAAGTTTATAACGACTTTCATTATCCACTATTTCTGTGGTGTTTTGGGAGTTTAGATTTTGATTGCATTAATTGCTCATTAAATACTATATCAAACTGAATAATGTCGTATCTATAGCGAAGTAATTTTTGAAGATAATTTAATAAACTCTGCTTCTAATTCGCTATTTTCAAAAGGTATGATATCAGGAATTTGCATTCCCATTATTTGATCAAAATTGGTCTGAGCATCTTGAATGATTGAGACAATACTTGAAGCGTTTGAAGCTACTACGTATGACGAATACCCTACAGATATTAGCTCTTCTGTATTCCTTAATGCAATTAAGGTCTTAGATCTTTGTTTGAGTAATCTTTCTCTATGCAGATCAGCAACCTTTAACGTAAATTTCTCTGCTTCAATATTGTTATTTAAAATTTCTATACTTCGTTCAAGTCGTGATTCTATGATTTTGTCTTTCGCCATAGCAATTGATTTATTACTATTATTCTTAATTTCATTGATATTTTTTAAGTAAATCTCATCGAGTTTATTTATGTACTCCCTTTGTGCAAAACCCAAAATTTCACTTAAAATTACATAGATACCATAATATTTTCTTGTTGATTCTCCGCTAAAGGAGTTTTGCTTCATTAGCTTTGCTAGAGAATCAGAAATCTGACTAGTTACATCAAAAATAGCTATTGATTTTGCAAGATCATCACCATCAACTCTTGTTGTTAACATTTTTACTTGTTCTATTGAGAGGTCTATTCCAAGATTTAACATTTTTGTTTGAAGGTCATACTCAAGCGATTCAATTAAAATGTTTGATTTCATTATAAATGTATCAATCTTGGCAATATCTTCTGCTAAGTCCTCTTTACTAGATTCAAATGAACTGGCGTCAACTTCATCTTTAGCGAAAACAAAGTCTTCATTAAGTTCAGATTTCTTTGTTTCTTGATTGTTAATTTCTGATCTAATATCTCTGATTCTTTCTGAATACGAAATTATTTGACCATCAAAAACTATTTCTTCAATTTCATATAAAACTTTATCTATAAGAACTCTACATTTAACAGTAGATTTAAAGATACCTTGAACACATGAGTTAGTCTGTTCTTTTTCCTTAAGTTCTGCATACTCGTCAAGGTAGTCTCTTATACCATTTATTTTCTTTTGTGTATCAATCCTGCCAGAGTCATCTTTTTTTAGATTCTCAATCTCATTGTCTACTGTTTGCATCATGCTTTCCATAACAGAAGAGATTGATTCAGATGATTTATCCATAACTTTCTGACCTTCTTGAATAGCTCTATCCCAAGATGATTTATCCATAACTTTCTGACCTTCTTGAATAGCTCTATCCCAAAATGAACCCTCTTCTTCTTTAGGTTCTTGAGGTTCTTGGGAAAATATATAATTTGTAAAAGTTATTGCTATTAATATGTTGAACGTAGTAAATTTTTTCATATTATTAATTCTTCCATAACTCCTTATGAATGTCTTATGAATGCATATAAAGTAGCGCAACACGTCTATACCACCCATAATTTCTCCTTTCAAATACTATTTGTCTCAAGAGGGCGGAATTCTACAAAGCCCATAACCCCTTCTGCGAGAGAAGCCGTACAGTCTATTCTTATTGTGTAGCTCTCTCTAAATCCCAACCCTTCTATTAAATCATAGCCCAATATTCTTTCAAGATCTTCTTGAGAAGCATTAGTCACGTTCGTCAAACTGACCTCAACGATGTCGCCTACCAGGCCATCAGTTGATACTTGGGTTTTACAAAACTCCTCTAGCTCCTTTTCTTCCACTGAAGAGAAATTCATAGGTAGTTTTTCGGGTTCAGAACACGAGGTTAAAAATAAAAAAAGCAGTACAAGAAACACAAATAAGTAAATAAACTTTTTCATTTCTTAATGTTAATCGAAATAGGAGAATATTTAAAAATGGGAGCCTGAATCTAATTCACTGTTATGTTCTACTCCACAGTAACTGATGTCGTTTGATCGTCGAATTTGATTTGTTATTATTTTTAATTACCTTACCCATACACAATATGGGCATTTTAAGGTGCCCACTGCCCATACCTCTCTGATGTTGCTTTTTATCCTGTCTTCGTGATGAAACATATTTTCTTTTATTGCACAAACAGTAGAACAACCTTGTCTAAATTTTATAGGAGTATCTTTGCTCTCTCCGTATTCATGTAAATTAATCAAAGATTTGTTCATTTCCAACGAAGATAGAATTAAAGCATAACCTTTTCCAGTTACAGGACTTATATTGCTTGGAATATCTACCCAATTTTGCTTGTTCTTTGAATACTGTGTATTTTTAGTAATTGTCTTTGTATCTTTTGCTCCACCTTTTGATGATGGAGAAATAAAAAATACTTCAACAAAATCATTCTTACAGAAATCTTGAACATGAATTGGTTTCGATTTATAGGAATTTATAACCCAAAAAGTCTGTCCGGTATCTTCGATGTCTTTAATTTTACGAGAAAAAATACCTTCTGTATTTTCACCAGCATGTGGTCCCATTACACTAAAAATCTTTTTCTTACTTGAGGTATCCGTTACAACCATTTCTACTCAACAGTTACTGTTTTATTTTTCACAATTACCTTTTATTACAGTTACCAAATCATCCTTAGAAGGTAAATCTTGTTTCTTCAAATTTTATTATTGTTTTATTACTTTTAAAACCAGTAATGTATTTTTCTTTCATTTTAAAAATTTATCTTTATATGCTCCCCATAAATACCATATCCAAGCAGGCATAATAATGAATAACCAACTTGGATGAAGGCCCCAGTCTAGTCTATTAGTTTCAGCAATTAGAATAATAATTAAAACTGTGATGATTATGTCTTTTGCTTTATGAGACATATTTTAAAATTATTGCAGTTGTTCCAAGGGGTCCTTCCCAAACCTATTATCTCCACCGGTTCCCCTCGTGCAGAGCCAAATAAGTAGAGGAATCATTCCTATTATGGTAAATATTATTAAGTACCACCAACCTGATCTATCAACATCATGAAGTCTTCTTATAACTAAACATGTTGAAGCAATAGTTATATAAATCTGTATAGGCAATATTGCGATTGTGCTTACAAGATCCTGTGAGGATTCTGGAAATATAAAACCAACAATAAATCCTATAATGAATCCAACAGGCAAAGATGCTAAGGGGACAAAGAGAGTTGCCCACCAGTATTCTGATCTGCTTGATCTACTTCTGAAATCATTCCATTTAAAAAAATATGCTTTAACTGCATCTGTAAAACTCATCTTAATTTTCTTCCTTTAAATCACCGTTCAAATCTACTCCACAGTCACTGATTAGTTTTAAACAGTGATTTACATATCTAGTAGTGGATTTCTTCCCCATTTATTTTCATCTTCTTTTGCTGGAAGCATTAGTAAAATTAAAATTACGAATATCCCAATAATTGTAATGTAAGATAATTGCCACCATCCAGAGATACCTCTATCTTGAAGTCTTCTTGAGGTTACTGATATAGATGGAATAATAACTATGATTTGAAATAGCGCTGAAAATGGTCCATAACCAAATTCTTCACTAAATATTCCTGCCGCAGTTTCAAGCAATGTCAAAAAGAATGCTATTAGAGTTACCGAAAGGTAAAAATACCAATACTCACTCCTGCATGCTCTTCCGCTGAAATTTGACCAGTTTGTAAAAACTGAAATAAATGATTCTTTTATATTCAAATGTCTCTCCTTTTAAATTACTGTTTAAAATTACTCCACCGTAACGGTTTGTTTTAAAATTCGTATTGGGGGATTTTCAGTAAATCTAACCCTTTTCATTTCTTTTTTTTCTTTCATGTTTTTCGATCTCAACACACTAAAAACCGTATTCTTTACATATTACATCTAAGTCTTTTGCCTTTTTGCCTTTGCTAAAATTGGCAGCATCCCCTGCGCTATAACTTAGCATTAAAATTTGATACACGCCCAATCTTTTAATCCTTTCTTTCAATACAGCAAAACGTTTATTTTTCTCGGCAACCATTCCGGCATATATAACAGTAAAATTAATTGCAACAGCTTTACTAAGTTCTCCTTTGTATTCTTTTTTTGCAATATTAATTATTAAATCTGTAACTTCCTTTTCTATGCTATGAGAAACTAAATTGTAAATTTTTACAAAATCTTCATACACTTTTTCATTTGTATATTTTTTTCCTAATTCTATAAAAAATTCAAAATACTCTGTATCTAGTGGTGGTTTTTTACCATTCTTATCTTTGATATATACACACCACTCATCAAACTTTCCATCGTCAAAAACTATTTCTATATCTTTACTAATTCTTTTTATCAACCTTTCCATTGGTTTCTTGTTGGCACGCTAGAGAGAAAGGACAAGCTTACTGAATACGAATTTAAAACTACTCCACTGTAACGGAGTAGTACGAAACGACCTTTTTATCTCTACTATTTCTGTGGTGTTTGAAGGTGTTGGGATTTGATTGCACCAATTACTCTTTAATCTTTATATTGTTCTTTAATGCTAGTTCTTGAAGATACAATAACGCCTCATCTGTATATTTGGTTGCGTAACCACACCTGTAAGGAAATATCTCTGGATCTATGGGGTAACGCTTAGACCAATCATCGAGTCCTTTGTTTATGCTGTTTTCGTTTTTCGTAATTAGTGTAACTTTGTCATGCTTCATAAAATATTTAAAAGCATCATCTGGTGATTTGAAATTGTAAGTAAAAAGGTGTTTTGCTCTATCCTTTCTATCTTTTCTATGACCCCTTACAACCCCTTTATTGATTTTTAAAAACCCATTACTTGCTATTAACTTCAAAGCATCTTGGGAAATTTCGTCAATTAACCAATGGTCGACTAATTTTGAATCAAGAAGTATTCTTTCGAAACCAGCATATTTAGATTTCCAGTCTAACTTTATTGATTTAAATGCCTCAAATAAGTTGGAAAATACTTTTAGTTGTTCTTCTGTGGTTGGTCTCTCCATTAACTAGACTTTTTTACGAAATTTTGACCATAAATATTTTGTTCTGCCATCAACTTTCATAGATTGCTCCATTTAAAATTCTCGCTATAGATATTACCACAACCCTCCCCATAAACGACTTGTCGATACACATAAGAGATCGCAACAAGTCATATCAACCCCTTATGACTTCCGCTAACACGAAAAAATTGATGGAATTTTTTGTATTGTTTTTACCGGGGTAAATTTTTAGTGATTTTTGAAACCCCCGCAGAATGCGAGGTTTAAACGAAAGACCGATTAAACTTACTCCACCGTGACTGACTTAGCTAAGTTTCTTGGCTGGTCAATGTCGGTCCCCTTGAGTATAGCTACGTGGTAGGCAAGTAGTTGCAGGGGTATGGAATAAATCAATGGTGCAATTAGTTCGGGGATCTCAGGTAGTTCAATAAACCTAGCAATGTTTGTGTCTTGGTTGTGAGCTTTCGAGTGACCAAACACATAAAGCTTTCCCCCTCTGGCCCTTACCTCTTCTAGATTGGATTGAAGTTTTTCCAAAAGATCATCATTTGGTGCTACCGCCACAACAGGCATTTCGGAATCAACCAAAGCAAGGGGTCCGTGTTTTAATTCGCCTGCCGGATAAGCCTCAGCGTGAATGTACGAAATCTCTTTTAATTTAAGCGCTCCCTCCATCGCAACCGGGTAGTGAATTCCTCTTCCCAAGAATAGGGCGTGTTCCTTTTGATCGAAGTCTTCAGCCATTTCTATGATCTCTTTTTCTAACTTCATCACAGAGACCAGTGAATCAGGCAAAGCCCTTAAAGAGTTATTAATTTTGTTCTCGGCCGCCGAAGAAAGCCCGTGGTGCCTTCCAAGTATCAATGTGAGCATCAATAATCCAACCAATTGCGTAGTGAAAGCTTTGGTGGATGCCACTCCAATTTCAGGACCTGCTTTGGTTAAAAATACCAAGTCAGATTCTCTGGCTAAAGAGCTTGAAGGGACGTTACAAATTCCCAGTCTGGCTAAATATCCTGCGTCCTCTGCAGCACTTAAGCAAGCTAGCGTATCTGCTGTTTCTCCTGATTGAGAAATAGTTACGAAAAGAGTGTTCGGTGCCACCACCTTGTTTCTGTATCTAAATTCACTAGCCACTTCAACGCTACAAGGTAAGCCCGCTAATCCTTCCAGCCAGTACTTAGCAACCGTGCCGGCATGGTAACTAGTTCCGCAAGCAACTATTTGTACGGACTCTACTTTTTTAAAAATTTCTGGAGCTTCTGGACCAAAGATTTCTTCCTGCACTCCAGATTCAGTTAACTGGCCCTCCAAAAGACCTTTTATCTTCTCTGGCTGCTCCTTAATCTCTTTTAACATAAAGTGTCTGTACTCGCCTTTGTCTATGGTCTCCCCAAGAGATTTCGCAACCACGACAGGTCTATCTACTTGTTCATCGTCTATATTCCAAAATTTTGTATCTGTTGGAGTTATCTCTGCTAAATCACCCTCTTCTAGGAAAACAAAGTTCTCAGCAAAGTCAGCAAGGGCCAACTGATCTGAAGCAATAAAATTCTCTCCTTGCCCTTGGCCAACAACCAAGGGGCAGCCCATTCTTGCGGCCGCCACTAAATTAGGCTCTTTAGACGACACTGCGCCTATGGCATAAGCTCCCCTTAAATCTTTAACAGCAGCCCTTAACGACTCTACTAAGGAACTGTTGTTCTCTGACATTTTGGCATGTATCAAGTGTGCTATGACCTCTGTGTCAGTCTCAGATTCGAAAACGTACCCCAAGGCTCTTAGTGTGGTCCTAATTTCTTGATGGTTTTCAATGATTCCGTTATGAATAACGTAAATTTCCTTATTAGAATGATGGGGATGTGCATTTTCTCTTGTCGGAAGGCCGTGTGTCGCCCATCTCGTGTGCGCTATACCGGTGTTTCCATTAACAGGGTTTTCATTGATAGAGCTTTGAAGTTGCGAGACCTTGCCCGTGCTTTTATAAACTTTTATATCTTCTGATTCGTCAAAAATTGCAAGTCCAGCAGAATCATATCCTCTGTATTCTTGGCGCAGCAATCCTGTCACAAGCTTATCAACTGAAGGCCTGTTTGATGCTACTCCTATAATTCCACACATAATTTATTTCTTTTTTCTTTTTAAGTTTACCTGTTTTCCTCTCCCTACTGCTAATTCTCCCTTGCCGACGTTCTTTGTTATTACTGATCCTGCACCTGTATAAGACCCTTTGCCCAGCTTAACCGGAGCAACTAACGAGCTGTTAGATCCTATAAAAACATCTTCTTCAACAATGGTTTTGTGTTTTTTATTGCCATCATAATTACAAGTAATGGTGCCGGCTCCCACATTCACCTTTGTTCCTAGTGTTGTATCGCCAAGATAAGTGAGGTGCTTTGCTTTTGAAGACTTGCCCACCTTGCTTCTATTGGCTTCTACAAAATTGCCCAGCTCAGAGCCGCTCTGCATCTCTGTACCGCCCCTTATTCTTGCAAAAGGGCCTATTTCACAGTCACTTCCAACGATTGAATCCTCTATGACTGTGTTGGCGTGTATTACTGCGTCATTCTTTATGACTGAATTGGACACAAAGCACCCCGGCCCTATGGAGACATCTCGGCCTATTGTGTTGTTTCCATCAAACACAGAATTAACATCTATAAATGACCCTCGTCCAATTTCGATATCGCCTCTTACGTCCAGCCTTGAAGAGTCAGCTATCTGAACACCTGATCTGATTAGGCTTTCTGCAAGTCTTTTTTGGTAAGCTCTTTCTAAATCATGAAGTTCTTGTGTGTTGTTTGCGCCCAAAACTTCAGTGCTGTCTTTTAACAACAAGGCCTTAACGCTTATTTTGTTTTTATTTGCCAGCTCAACTATGTCTGTTAGGTAAAATTCTTTAGCAGCATTTTTGTTCTTAACCAAGGGGACCAGGTTAGACAAGAGGTTGGATTTGATCGCCATAATTCCAGAGTTCACCTCCGTAATTTCCTTTTGCTTCGGGCTGGCATCTTTCTCTTCGACTATCTGGTCAATTGCATTTCTGCCTTTCCTGAGAATCCTTCCATACCCAGACGGATTATCTTTATTAAAGGTAAGAAGCGCCAGGTGGTTATTTTTAGCTGAACTAATTAGTTTCTTGAGTGCGGCTGAGGAAACAAGAGGCACGTCGCCATAAAGAATTACTGACACTGAACCTTTTCTAAGGGAGCCTAGGGCCGTCTTAACCGCATGAGCTGTTCCAATTTGCTTGTTTTGTTTAACCCAATCTGTCTTTTTAGTTGTTTTTATTTGTTTCTTAACTTCGTTAGCCTTATAGCCAACCACCAAGATCCTTTTGGACTGTTTAAAATTATTGGTGGTATTGATTAAGTTTTGCAGCATAGGTTGGCCTCCAAGATTAGCCAAAACCTTGGGGGAATCTCCGCCCATGCGTGTGCCCTTACCGGCCGCTAATATTACAAAATCAATGTTCATGAAGTTAGGGGAAGCGTCTTCCCGAAGTAACTAAAACGCTATTAAACTACTTCTTACGTAGTTTCTGCAAGGCTTTTAGTCTTGCGGCAGCTTCTGCTAGGTTAGCTGCTGCCAACGAATAGTCCATATCGGCCTTTTGATCTTCAAGCTCTCTTTCGGCCAATTCTTTAGCTCTTTCAGCTGCAGCAGAGTCAATATCATCTGCTCTTTCAGCCACATCAGTCAGCAAAGTCACCTCTCCAGGTTGCACCTCTAGAAAGCCTCCCGAAGCGAAAAACACTTCCTCCTCTCCGCCTTCAAGGGTCAATTTCACCGGACCAGGCTTTAAGTTTGTTAACAATGGGGCGTGCCTAGGTGTTATAGCTATTTCACCTGCACCACCTTCAGCGCTGAGCATTTCAACCTCTCCGGAAAAGAGCTCTCCTTCCGGGCTTACTATGTTGCATTGAATAGTCGCCATGAAATTAAGCCGCCTCTGATTTGGCCTTTTCGACTACTTCGTCTATTCCGCCAGCCATTAAGAATGCCTGCTCCGGTATGTCGTCATAGTCGCCGTTCACAATACCTTTAAATCCTCTTATGGTTTCGCTTAAAGGAACGTATTTTCCTGGAGCATTAGTAAAGACCTCTGCAACAAAGAAAGGTTGAGATAGGAATCTTTCGATTTTTCTTGCTCTTGAAACTACAAGCTTATCTTCTTCAGACAGCTCATCCATGCCCAAAATAGCAATGATGTCTTTTAACTCTTTGTACCTGTTAAGCTGCTGCTTGACTGCGTTTGCCACATCATAATGCTCTTGGCCAACGATCCCGGGCTCTAGCTGTCTGCTGTTGGAATCAAGTGGGTCTACTGCAGGATAAATTCCAAGCGATGCAATTTGTCTTGAAAGAACCACGTTGGCATCTAAGTGAGCAAATGTTGTTGCAGGAGAGGGGTCAGTTAAATCATCTGCAGGGACATAAACTGCCTGAACCGAGGTTATTGACCCTGTTTTAGTTGATGCAATTCTTTCTTGCAACACGCCCATTTCTTCTGCAAGGGTTGGTTGATAGCCTACCGCAGAAGGCATCCTTCCTAACAAAGCCGAGCACTCCGTTCCGGCAAGCGTGTATCGATAAATATTGTCTACAAATAATAAAACGTCTCTGCCTTCGTCTCTGAAGTTTTCTGCCATGGTTAGTCCTGAGAGGGCAACTCTCAATCTATTTCCTGGGGGTTCATTCATTTGGCCATAGACTAGTGCTACTTTGTCCAAAACTCCCCCTTCAATCATTTCGTGGTACATGTCATTACCTTCACGAGTTCTTTCTCCAACGCCTGCAAACACTGAATACCCGCTGTGCTCATAAGCTATGTTTCTAATTAGCTCTTGAATGTTTACCGTTTTTCCTACGCCCGCTCCACCAAACAGCCCCACCTTTCCTCCTTTAGCAAAAGGACAAATTAGATCGATAACCTTTATACCCGTCTCAAGCAACTCTGTTGTTTCGGCCTGGTCTTCATAAGAAGGTGGGTTTCTGTGAATAGGCATCGTCTTTTTAGCTGCCACTTCACCTTTCTCATCAATGGGCTCGCCAAGCACGTTCATAATCCTGCCTAAAGTCTCTTCCCCTACTGGCACCGAAATTGGACCTTCTGTGTTAGTTACATCTACACCTCTTTTTAGGCCCTCTGATGCTCCCATGGCTATAGTCCTAACAACGCCGTCACCTAATTGTTGTTGTACCTCTAGCACCAGCCCATTCTCGTCAACGGTTAACGCATCGTAGATCTTTGGGAGATTTTCCTTTGGAAACTCAACGTCAATTACCGCTCCGATTATTTGTATTACAGTTCCTTTACTCATATTTCTATCCAATTATTAAAGTGCCTCAGCTCCAGCGACAATCTCAGAAATTTCCTGAGTTATGGCCGCCTGCCTAGCGTTGTTATAAACAAGTTGCAGCTCTTCTATCAACTCACCTGCGTTGTCTGTGGCGCTTTTCATGGCAACCATTTTAGCCGCCTGTTCACACGATATATTCTCAATTACGGCTTGATATAAAAGTGACTCTATATACCTTTCCATAAGACCATCCATAAGGAGCCTTGAGTCATCGGGCTCGTATATATAATCCCACCTTGGTCCATCCTTTTTTTCTCCCTCTTCTTCTAATTTGCTTAGAGGTAGCAGTTGGGACACTTCAGGTTGTTGTGTCATGGTGTTAACAAACTTATTACTCGCCAAATAAACCTTATCGATATTTCCTTCTGCAAAAGAATCTAGTAATATTTTCATAGACCCTACAAGTTGTTCAATGGAAGGTTCGTCTCCCAGTTTTTCAGTTGCTGAAATTACATTTCCCCCAAAAGACCTAAAAAATGATTGGGCCTTAGTGCCGATAAGAGAATAGCTGACCTCTTTACCCGAAGCAGACTCCGAAGCTGCAAAGCTTGTAACTTCTCGTAGTAGATTTGCGTTTAGGCCACCACACAAACCTTTGTCAGAGCTCACCACAATAATAGCTATTTTTTTTGGGTCCCTTTCTTCCATGTAAGTGGGCTTGTATTCGGGCTGCCCATTTGCAAGGTGGTTTATAACTGCGAGCATCCTATCTCTGTAAGGCCTGCCTTTTAACATTTTTTCCTGTGTTTTTTTCATTTTGCTAACAGCGACCTTTTCCATGGCGCTAGTAATCTTCTGCGTATTACTAATGCTGGCTATTTGGGTCTTTATTTCTTTGCTGTTAGCCATGTTTTATTACCAAGTTTGAGTTGACATGAATTTATCTAAAGCTTCCTTAAATGCTCCCTCAATTTCGTCGTTGTATTCTCCTGTTTCTGAAACACGGTCCATTAATTCTTTGTGTTCGGCGTTCATATAAGAGATCAGCGCTTTTTCAAAGTCTTTAATTTTTTCTACCTCTACTTCTCTTAAGAAGCCTTCGTTGGCCGTGTAAAGCATTAATCCCATTTCTGCAACAGACATTGGTGAAAATTGGTCTTGTTTAGTAAGTTCTGTAACTCTTACTCCATGCTCTAATTGTGCCTTAGAGGCCTCGTCTAGGTCGGAAGCGAATTGAGCGAAAGCCTCTAGCTCTCTGTATTGGGCTAGCGCTGTTTTTATTCCACCCCCTAGTTTTTTAATGATAGGAACTTGGGCGGCCCCGCCAACTCTCGAAACAGAAATTCCAGGATCCATCGCAGGTTTTAGACCAGAACTAAAGAGTGAAGATTCTAAAAATATTTGGCCGTCCGTAATGGAAATAACATTAGTAGGAACGAATGCTGAAACATCGCCCGCCTGGGTTTCAATAATTGGTAAAGCGGTTAAAGACCCTGTTTTGCCCTTTACCTTTCCTCCGGTGAAGCTTTCAACATATTCTTCATTTACCCTGGCCGCCCTTTCTAACAGCCTTGAGTGGAGATAAAAAACATCTCCAGGATAGGCCTCTCTTCCTGGTGGTCTTCTTAACAACAATGACATTTGCCTGTACGCGACAGCTTGCTTTGATAGATCATCATAAATAATGAGAGCATCTTCACCCCTGTCCCTAAAGTATTCACCCATAGAACAGGCCGAAAAGGGAGCTATATATTGCATGGGCGCCGGGTCAGCCGCTGCGGCCGCCACCACAATAGTGTTATCCATGGCACCATACTTCTCTAAGGTCCTCACTACTTGTGCAATAGAGGATTGTTTTTGCCCTATTGCAACATAAATACATTTAACGCCAGTGTCTTTTTGGTTAATTATTGCATCCACTGCTATGGCTGTTTTCCCAGTTTGCCTGTCACCAATTATCAACTCCCTCTGGCCCCTGCCTATAGGAACCATGCTGTCCACTGCCTTAATTCCCAGCTGCACAGGTTGGTCAACTGGCTTTCTGGAAATAACTCCCGGCGCCACCTTTTCAACCGGGGCCGTTTCAGTGGTTTTGATCTCCCCCTTGCCGTCAATTGGATTTCCTAAAGAGTCCACAACCCTTCCAAGAAGGGCCTCTCCAACCGGTACCTCCAATATTCTGCTAGTGCACTTGGCCGAGCTTCCTTCAGCTAAAAGCTTGTAATCTCCTAAAATTACAGCCCCCACTGAGTCCCTTTCCAGGTTAAGGGCCATGCCCATTACGCTGTGCTCGAACTCTATCAACTCTCCATTCATAACTTCGTCCAAACCATGAATTCTTGCTATACCGTCCGCAAGGAACACCACCGTGCCTTCATTGCTTGGTTTGGCAGACGTATCCAGGGCATCAATCTTTTGCTTTATTACTTGGCTTATTTCTGAGGGATTTAGTTCTTCCATTTTTCTATTTGATTTGATTAATTAATTTATCCAGCCTTCCTTTTATGGAGTGGTCTATTACCTCGTCTCCACATTTAACAGAAAAGCCACCTATAAGAGTTGAGTCTACTTCTGACTTAACATTTACATTTTCTCCGTATCTTTTTTCAAGCCCCTTGGTTATCGAATCCATTTGTTTCTTTGTAAGTTCATAGGCCGATGTGATTGTTAAGTCCAAAGAAGAGTCCCTTTCGCCCAAAAGCTTTTTGTACTCTGTATTTATGTTGGGCAGCAATGACAGTCGCTTCGCTTCGCCAAGAACTTTTAAAAAATTGATTGTTTTTTGCTGTACCTCACCATCAAATAAATCAACAAATATTTCAGCCTTCTCTTTATATGCTTTTTCTGGTGAAGCAATCAACAAACCAACGGAGTCATCAGACATTGCAGACACTACCTGCTCCAGGTCCTCTGTCCAGCCTTCTGAGTGATCAAACAGGGCCTGGGCGTAAGGTCTGGCTGTCGTGCTTAAACTCAATTAAAGCTCCTTCGAAATTTCTTCAATAATTTCAGCATTCTTTTCCTGATCTATTTCTGATCCAAGGATTTTTTCTGCCCCTGCTACAACAAGGGCCGAAACCTCTGACCTAATTTCTTCTCGCGCCTTTTTTGCTGCCTGTTCAAGGTCCGCCTTTGCTGAGGTTTTGATTCTATCCGCCTCTTCTTGGGCTTGGCTTTTGGCATCTTCTACCATTTGGTTGGCCCTCTGCCCAGCTTGACCAACAAGGTCTGCCGCTTCTTTCTTGGCCTCGTCAACTATGGCCACTCGCTGTGTGTTGGCTTCTTCAAGCTCTCTCTTTCCTCGGCTTGCAGCCTCTAGACCGTCCGCAACCTCTTTTTCTCTCTCTTCCAAAATTTGAAGCATTGGCGGCCACACATATCGCATGCAAAACCATACAAACAAAATAAAAGCTAAGAGTTGGCCAATTAGTGTGAAATTAAAATTCATTGCGTGTCTTGGTTTATGTGAACAAGAAAATTAATCCAAAGGCCAGCGATATGATTGGCAGTGCGTCAACCAGGGCCATCATTATAAAAAATTGCCCCAAAAGATAAGTCTGAAGTTCTGGCTGTCTAGCTATACCCTCCAAGTACTTGGAGGCAGCCACTCCCACACCAACGGCCCCGCCTACGGCGCCCAGTCCGGCCATCAAGGCCCCGGCTACTAATCTTAATTCTTCCATTTTTTTCTCCTTTTTTATTTAGTGGTGTGCTTCATGAGCTTGGTTCAAAAACACAACGGTTAAAATCATAAAAACATAGGCCTGTAATGCAATAATCAAAATGTGAAATATTGCCCAGCCTAAATGAAGCAGGATGCCTAAGGCGCCCCACATAAATCCAGCGACACTCTCGAAAAAGCTTCCAAAAAGAAGCGCTATTAAAATAAAAATCATTTCTCCCGCAAAAAGGTTTCCATAAAGCCTTAAGCCAAGTGCGGCTTGTTTTGCGTAAAATCCAGGTATTTCTACTAGCATATTGAATGGTATTGCCCACTTTCCTAGGGGTTGTAGAGTAAGTTCAGCCAAAAAACCCCCCACGCCCTTGTTTTTGATACTGTAGTAATGGATCATAAAGGCTATTCCTAGCGCCATGCCGGCAGGGGCATTTATATCTGCAACCGGAAGGATTTTAA
>Ga0315328_10000714_pt1 | contig 14678 bp, 19 predicted proteins | sample M120032315metaG_FD_203462 | JGI IMG/M metagenome (GOLD analysis project Ga0315328, IMG submission 203462) | Ammonia-oxidizing marine archaeal communities from Monterey Bay, California, United States - M1 200m 32315 | ecosystem: Environmental > Aquatic > Marine > Intertidal zone | place: USA... | reverse complement strand
CATAAATTACACCGCAACACATAACGCTTAATCCAATCGCAGTAGCCGCCAATTTAGTTTTTTTACGAAAGGATCTTTTCTGTTTTGGGTTATTTGGTATATCTTGTAACATGTTATTTCCTTTCTATTGCCGGCTTTAACATATCTAGAGCAACATTTACAGCGCGCTCAGCTCTTTTGATTGGTGCTTGTACCGGGTCTCCGATTGATGAATAGGTGTGCAAAATTAATTTTTTATGGATTTTTTTAAGTTCAACCCAAAGTTTTTCAGATTCTTCCTTGTTCATTAAATTCTCCAAGTAAGTATTTTTAGTTATTATTGTATTGCATTTTTTGAGATATATTGAATTAAAATACCGTCATCTAACGGCTTAATTCCATTGGCCTTTAATACATTCTTGAGTATTTGGACCCTAATATTTGTATCAACCACAGATTCTCCCCAGATCCATTGTACCGACTGCTGGATATTTTTAGTTTCCTTTAACACTTTCTGAATTGCGACTCGAAGCATTCTTTCTTGCTCGTATACATTTAAGTCGATTGTTAAATCGAGTTTATTTGTACAGGCAACTAATAAACAAGGACTAGAGTCTAAACTTAGCCTAGAGCCGATTTTAAGTCTTTCTAATTTATCAATATCGTCCCGGGAGACAGAATCAACTCGATCTGGGTGTACCTGCATCATTGTTTTTCTCCAGGCTTTCTTATACCAACTAGGTTTTGTTTGGTCAACAGAATTTTCTATTTCTTTTTTTATTCTTTTTTCATGTTTTATTATTTCCGATGTTTCTCCAGATTTTAAAATTTCACCAATCCTAGGTGGTCGTTGCCCAGGTTTTCTTTTTGGAGGTCGAGTCCCTATCTTCCTAGGCCGATGCCTGATTGGACTTGGGTCTTCTTTTTTATAACCATAAAGATCCACTAGTAACTGTTCAACAAATAATATAAAGTCACTATAATATATTTCGTTTAATTCTTTACTTTCAATTAAACCATCATATCTGTGAAGGTATCTTTTTGCCAGAGAATTTATTCGTTTACGTTGGGCGTAAGTTAAATTCAATGGACCACTCCTAATTCTTATTCAAATAATTTGAGCTGCTCTTTTTCTTCCGTAATTGGAGTTTGAACTTCATTCAAAAGCTTCTCAATGTTATTATTAAATATGTCGAGATAGGCTTCTGTAACTCCGATTTTTCCATTGTCAGTTACTTCGAGCTCCAGTTGTCGTAGATTATCAGCAATATCTGTACCGGTAAGAATTGCAACTTGAAGACATTTGGCAATTTGCGCAATTGTATTATCTTCAAGGTTATATGTTGTTTTTTTATCTATCATCTTTATTCTCCTTATAATGAAAGCACTTATATTCTAACTAGTTTTTCTTAATTTTATACTTTTTCCTGCTAAAAAATCTTGAATTGTACCATTTAACTCAAGCCCTAAACAATCCCACCCAGGGCGATATCTTCTTGCAAATAATTCAAGTTTTTCGCAATCTTCCCAATGATTATCAATCATGTCTTGTATTGCTTCAGGTTTTTTTGAATGTTTGGTTCTAGGCTTCGTATAAAGCTGTCTTGTGTTTGTTTTAATACGCTTGGGACATTTCCCTTTTTTACCAACCATAACATATTCGATTTGTGAACATGAGTAATAACCAGGGTTTGGTATTCTTTTATCCCAAACAAAAGCCATCGTTACATATTTAAAGCCCCAAGAATCCATTAGTCTAAAAGCTTCTTTCATTTTTGGCCCGGTAGCCCACAGGTATAAGAGGCAATTTTTATCACAAATATCTTGAATAGGTAAATTACACATCTCATCCATACCAATTGTTTGGTATTCGTCTTCGATTCCTATTATTGTTTTTCCATTTTCCATGACCATCCGCCTTGAATTATATGGCCAAGGTGGATCTGCTAAAATAATTCTATACTTTTTCAAGAGAGTTCCATTATATTTTAAATGTTTCTGTTTGATTTCCTGTAACATCCCACCCTGGATGGGTTGTTCTACTATAGAGTTCTAAATAAGGTCCTTTTGATCTATTCATAATATATTTGTAGAACTCGTCCGGCTTCCTAGAATGTTCTCTTCTTTTTGCAGTAAACCAATCAACACTCTTTGTTAGTCTATCGGTTGCAACGCATTCCGGATTCTCTGTCCCCTTATACATTACCTCTCTATGCATACCCTTTCTCCACCTGGCACCAAACAAACAAAGCTCTGTAGCTCGTTGTCCATATGGTGTTGGGTTCGAATGAGGCTTTGTCCATACTATGTTTGTTATGGGCTTAAAGCCCAAAGCATTGCAAACGTCGACAGCATCAAGAATGCCTCTAGAATAGCCGGCGGAATAAGAATTAATTGTCCATAAATATAAATGAGCTTCATCGGCGACCTCGTATTTTGTTAACCATTCGGTCATTGTTTTAATAATCTGATCTTTAGTCTGTACTGGATAATGAGTGTGTACCGCTAAAGACTTTGATCCTCCTGTACAAAGTTTCCAAGGTGGATCTGCTAAAATAGTCTTATATTTCATGATATAACCTCAAAATCCTCGTTACACCAAACCGATTCTATTGTTCCGTTGGGTTCTTCTTCATCTGCCCAAAAAATTCTAGTATGCAAACCGTCACCAAAGGGATCAAGCTCAATTACAACCCCAAACATGCATTCATGACATACCAAATCACCTACTTTCATTTCTTCTTCCGTGGTATTACGTAATCATTTGAATTAGAAGACCAGCCGCATTGGCAACTCCATTCTGATACAGATATCATTCCCCGTGTCCCACAAACAGATTTACATTCCTGCATATCTTCTTTACTAACGCCGCAGCTATTAAAAATAAATCCTATCGTTATACAAAGACAAATGCAGATAATAATTTTAGTAATTGCCGATCCTACACTTTTCCAAGACTCGTTATCTGTTTTTTCTTTATCGTCATTATCGTACATCTTTTCCCCTTTTTATGATTGTACTGCTGGGCACCAATGTGTTGTGCGCCCGTCTTTTGTTTCTTCTCGTATTACCGGATTTCCGTCTGTATCTTCTTTTTTCCCATAAATAAGAAATTTAGTATTGTTTTTACCGCCAGAATTAAAGGCTTCAAGCATAACTCGGCGTACACAGTCTTTCAAATTTATAAGCTCAGAGTTCGAACAATCACCAACGAGACGTTTCGGACTCAACCTAGCTAGCCATAAAGCATCAGCTTTAATATAATTTCCAATGCCGGCGATGATTGTTTGATCCATAAGTGCTTTACACAAATGCCATTTTGACTTAGCTTGCATTCTAAGAATAAATTCGTCGTTATCCATATCTTCAGCAATTAAATCATGGCCGAGAGACTCAAGTTTCTCAATCATTTGATGTTTGCCACGGACAAATTTAATAGTACCAAAATTTCTAATGTCTGTATAATATGTGTCAAAACCATCAAAAGAAAACTTAACCCGTGAGTGTTTAGTCTTCTCTTTTGTAAAGGATCCCGTCATGCCCATTGTAAACCAAACGAATGTTTCGTTCTCGAGAATAGCATACGAAAATTTTCCATGGACACCGACGCCGACGATCTTAGCTGGGAGTGTTGCTTCGAACATATCTAGGCCAGTTGGTGGTTTCTTTATATAACGACCAGAAAGCATCTCTACCTTCTTTAATGTTTTACCAGACCATAGTTTGGCCAAGGACATGGCCATGGATCGTACTTCTGGTGCTTCAGGCATAAAAAATCTCCCACATAATCAGTTCTATTAGATTATACAGGAGTTATTTGGTTTTTATAAAAGATTATATCAAGATCGATAGAGGGATCCGCCATCATAAGCATTTGTGTTTGGCTCAAATATTGTATTTTTTCTTTAGCTGTTCAAGAACCTTTCCAATTTCCGTATAATCTGAAGCTAGTTCAAAATTAAACATGTGGCGAAAAAACCGGTTCAGCAAATCTTTGTTGGGGGTTTCGATTTCTTCAAGAGCGACTGTAATGAGCGCACGCTCTGCTTCAGCCATATCAACACGAGCCTCGTTCAATCTGTTATTCTCGCGCTTAACTATTTTGAGCTCTTCTTTGATAATTCTTTTAAGTTGTCTTTTTGTGATCTTCATTTTAATCTCCTAAACGAAACATTCACTATATAAGTATTAGCCTAGAACAACTTTATTAATGCAAAAGCTGCAGCAACAACCATTTGAGCAGCTACGAATGCTGTGGTTGCTTTTACTTTGAAATCTTGAAGTCTTGAAACTTCTTTTTGTAATTCTCTTAGTTGGAGTGGGGATGCGACATCGTCGATTCTTCTCTTCCATTCCACTAATTCTTTGACCCGATCTTCTTTTGCCCTTAATTCTGTCATTTCTCTTCTTAGGCCTTCCATATCCTGTTTTAATGATGCCATTCCTTGACTAAGAACCTCAAGTTCTTTTAAAACCATTTTTGAATATTCGCCCCAACCATTATTATCGCCACTCATAAATTTCTCCAAATAATATTACAATGTACAGAACGAACCCAACAATTTTAATTATGCGGTTAGGGAACTGGTACTTGGATTTTTTCTAAGCGTGCCGCGAGCTCTTTGTCCTCTAAGCAATTGATGTAAGATTTAATTGTAATTGGCCATAAATTTTTGCAAATTCCAACGATTCCTTCGGCCACTTTTTGGATTTCCCACTGAGCTCCTTCGTGGAGCCTGAGGCCACAAAATTTAAGAAGGTTATTGAGGTTTGCAGTTCCGTAATATTCCGTATACATGTTTTGTGGAAGGACACCGCGGGCTTGTTCACGACATACCCCTTTTGCCATTAGACTATTATATAAGTTAACCGAAGTTGTATGGTGTTCAGAAATTATTTGACCGGCGCGCATTCCAAAAGCAGAATCAGAAAGATCTGGAATTATAATTGGATTAATTTTATCCAAGTTTGAAGCTTGCCTATTATTTTTGCTCTGGGTTCTAAAATTTACAGGTTCATAAAACCTAATGTTCTCTTCAGTATACCTGCGACTAATCTCGTTATAAGAAAAAGTTCTATGGCGGTGGTGCTGACTGCGCACAAAAAGAGGTACCACAAACCTAAACGTAGCAGCGTTGTGTTCAAACGTTGACGTATGTTTATGCTTGATGAGATATCTGATGAGCTTTCGGTCTTTATCGTCGATTTGTTCTTTGTGTTTTCCAAAACTAACCCTCGCGCTGTTGACAATGGTGATATCTTCACCCATGTGCTGTACATATTCGACGGTACCAATGCCGTCTCCATAAAGATCAAATTTCATTCTTTGTCCGTTTTTAATTTTTCATGTATGTGCGGAGGAATTGGTACTGGTTCTCCATCTCCATCTATTCTTACAAATACCATCTCGCATTTGCAGACTAACTTCTGTGTACCATTATAAACGCTGTGTCTCCTTGCCTCTATTTCAATTACAACGGATGTTTTTCCAATTTTAACAATTCTTCCATATGTCTTAATTAGTTGGCCCGGTCTTACAGCGCTCTTAAAATCCAACGCAGAAATATGTTTTGTAACTATTTTACCAGTTTCAGCAAATTCTGCAGCTAAAGCTGCTCCAGCATCATCCAACCAAGATAGCATTACTCCACCAAAGAGATTTCCATGATTACCCACATCCCGAGTTTTACAGATATGGGTAGAAATAAGTTCCATTTTATTCATACTCGTTACGTGACTCCTGCGTCGAGTAAACGATATTTCTTGCTACTAAGTAAGGATCACAATTGGATGCCGGTCTTCTATCTTCAATATATCCATTCCAATTATTAGCAGCCATAGCATTTGGAATTCTAATTGACGCGCCACGATCTCCGACACCCCAAGAAAACGTATCTATATGTTGGGTTTCATGCAGACCTGTTAATCTATAACTATTGCCTTCGCCATAGTTTTTCATATGCTTATCATGGTTTTTACAGAATGATGTCATTAATCCTGTAATTTTTTCGTATGAGCAATCTTCCCGCATCCAGTTTGTACTAAAATTAGTATGACAGCCACTGCCATTCCAATCCCCGGGGACCGGCTTAGGATTTAAATCTATCCCAAACCCATACTCTTCTCCTAATCTATATAGAGTGTATCTACTTATCCATAAATCATCGCATGCCTTAAGTGTATTATTGCTAAAGCATTGATATTCCCATTGGCCAATTGCCACTTCTGCATTAGTACCAGTTAAGTCAATACCCATATGAAGACATTTATGGAGATGGCGCTCAGAAAGAGATCGACCTACTACTTGGCCTTGCCCGACGCCACAATAGTAAAATCCTTGCGGAGGCGGATATCCGGTATCCGGGAATCCTGCTATTTTATAATTTTTAGTCATAAAGAATTCTTGTTCAAATCCCCACCAATATTCTTCTTCATCACAAGTATTTTCTAAATTTCGAAGAAAATATCGAGTGTTAGTTTCATGTGGAGTACCATCAGAATTCATAACTTCACAAAGAACAAAGTAATGATCTGATGACCACTGATAAACTCTGGCTGGCTTTAGCATACACTCAGAATTATTTCCAGGTGCTTGATTAGTTGAAGATCCATCGAAATTCCAAATAGGAAGATTTTCAGGTCTTTTATCTTCGATAGAATTCCATTTCATAACCTTCGTCTTACTACGAAGATTATTGGTTTTATGACCATCAAGCCATATATATTCTAAAATAATTTTATTATGCACTTACATTTCTCCTTAATAATTTTTAATTAAAACTTCTTTACCTTTGACACCTTTATTATGTCTTCCGGCCGTATATTTCACAGTATAATACTTTACATTCCAATCATCGTTAAATTTATTTGCAAACCAGCCATTTTTTACTGAACCTGTTAGACCCTCTTGTTCATCCACGTCTGGATTTTCTCGATTTGACATAACTGCTAAATCTCCAGATGTATGTGCCGCTTTAAGGAAATCACATAATCTAACCTGGTCATATTCTGTAAAAGATCCGGCTGACTGGTATTTTGCTTTTGATACTCTGTAGGGCGGATCTGCATAAAACCAAGAATCGGAATTCATAAAACATTGAGTCTTTTCAAAATCACCATTAACTAAAACGCACTTATCAATAAACTGTGCATATTTTTTTATTTTTGCAAAATTAAATAAATTACCATTAGGCTTCCAGGTCATTAATCCTGCGGGAGATGCATATCGATTGTTAAAGTTATCGGAAGTTTGCCAGATGCCATTAAATCCCGTCTGAAGCATATAAAATAGGGCTGCGCCTTGTTCTACCGGTGTCATCGTCTGGTAATTCAGTGCATATCGATCTCTAAGAGCATAATAGTGTTTTTTCCTATCTTCTACATTGTTATAAGATGCATATGCAGCAACGTGTTTCTTATATTCTTTTTCGAAGGATGGAAATGTAGTTCTTTGCATCATACGATACATATTTATAAGTTCATCACAGGTTTCATTTAAAACAATGGTTGTATTAGGATAATTGCTTGCTATCCACCAGCCAACTGCACCGGTGCCTGCAAACATATCAACGAATAATTTCGGTTCTTTATTAGTAAAAAAACCGGTTGCCATATATCTACCAAACATCCTATTTTTAGCACCAGCCCACTTAAAGGGTGGACGACTAGTTCTATAAACGGGTTTTGAAACAGGTGTTGATGGTTTTTTAAGATAATTATAATTTTTCATTATTTCTCCGTATTGTTTTCATTATACAGGAAGATAAATTTATTTACAACTATTTTATTTCATTTAAAAGTTTTTCTATATCTAATCCGCCACAGTCGATTTTCTTCTTAGAGCAATGAAAGTGGTTCATGAATCCCTTGAATCTTCCAGCAGCACAGTCAGAATCATAAGCCCATTTAGTCAGTGGGGCTTCCAAAGGTATACCACAGCCTTCATGTAAAGCCTTATATAAAGCCTTAAGTGCCTGAATTTGTTCTGGGTAGAACCAAGTGAAGGGTTTGAGTTTATTTCCATGGACCCAGGCATCTTCCTTTAATGGCCGTTCTCCGAAGCCATTTCGTTTATACCATGGCTGGTATTTAAGATAGTAGGCATTGGCAATTTCAACGCCAATAGAGTATTTATTAACGTTTCTATTTCCGGCATGCCAACAAGAATCGTTTAAGTCGTGTAACTGGATTATTGTGCCATCATTGTCGATACAGAAGTGCACAGAAATACCACGTTTGGCCAGAACCTTTGCACAACTCATACTGCTTAAGCAAACATCCCAATGTGTTACAAACGATTTAATCATTCTCTTTCGTGAATTTTTTGTAACGCCTGTACTAACGGGATATGGAAATCCGGGGTCTTTAAATGTATGAACTTTTTCTGAAGGCCAATCGATCTTTATAGGTTTATCTTGCCACCAGATAACATCTGAAGAATCTGTAACCCAACCTAAAGATTCGAGTTCTTTTTGAGATTGGATATCAGCATTAATATGTCGAAAAGTTCCAGGTCCGCATAATCCATCTGCGTATAGTTTTCTTTCAAGCTGGAAATCCTTAATAGCCTTTGTTAATTTTTTATCAAAAAGCTTATAATCTGGAATAAACCAGCTAGGGTCCCACCCGAGTTTTGAAGCTGAGGCTTCATTATAAAATTCTTTATCAATAGCCATAACCAATAGTCCTTTTCAAAGATCAATAAATTGTAATTAGGTGATGGGTGGAAGAAATAAATTTCAACCACTTTCACCAATTAAAGTATTTCAATAATCTTATATATTATACTTTTCATCTAAAAGTAATTATGCGGATTACTTCATTTCGATTGAAACATCTACTGAAATTTCAAGCTTCGGTACCCTGAGATGGTTAGCTAGTTTATGCTTTTTTGCTTCACCTGAATCTAAAAACCAGTCAGCATGAGCCTTATCATGAACTATCTTTTTAAAATAATCATCAGGCTGACCACAATTTCTTGCCATCATCTGATAAACAATATCATTCAACCTTTTGGTTTCTGCTGCTGAAACCTGAACTTCTTCATTCTTACCATATGACATTGAAGAAACATCATGAATCATTAGCGTAGCATCTTTATCCATATACCTCATTCCATCTTCACCAAAACTAAAAAGGATTGCCCCACAAGACATGGCTTTTCCTTCAATGATTGTTGCAATAGGTATTTCTGCTGCTTTAATATTTGAAATCATAGACATTAACGAATAAACTTGGCCGCCATAAGAATCAATAACAACTGGAATGACTTTTTGGCCAGTATTATGAGCCAAGGCCATCTTCGCAGAAAATTCTTTAGCCGAATCTTCATCAAACTTATTAACTCTGATAATCATAGGATTATGCTTAAGTTCAAGTTCGCGGACTAATGGGCTTATCTTTGTTGTATAGTGCATCAAAACTCCTAATGCTAAAAATTAAATTAACCGCATGCTCCGAAGCCGCATGCAGTGCAGGTTTGACATCCTTCTTGATAGATTATTGTATCTTCTGCTCCACAGTTTGTACAAACGCTTTCAGAAGCCTTGGATCCATCTTCGATATATTTCTTCAAACACCTAGCAACACATTTAGAAAAAGAAAAAATAGCACTATCCTTATCTTTGTGCATTTGTTCTACTAAAAATTGTACTGGTACTCCATGTCTAAGGCTAGTTGAAATCACCCGGGTATATCCTGCATTATCAGGATTATCAAAAACTCTTACAACATCTTTAATGACTAATTCATCATCACCATCTGGTATTCTTAAGTCATATTTATTTGCTGTTGTTTTATACGATCTTTTAGTTAATGTCCCTTTTGAATATTTCTTAGGAATTTCAACATATTCTGCTCTTCCACCTATAACTTCATAAGGTCTATTATCTAAAAGGCCAACAAGAACAACCCAAGGCTCTCTTTTTATTGATGTATGGTGAATATCACAGTCTAGGGTTTCTGGCCTTTTTGGGGCATGCCGATCAGTAATTTCATTTTTCCCTGGTGTATCTGCAGATATAAGTACACCGGAACGAGACCCATCTCTATAAACAGTAACACCTTTACATCCGAGCTCCCAGCCTAGCATATATATATCTTTTACTGTTTCGATATCAATGTCCGCTGGTAGATTCGTTGTATTAGAAATAGCATGACAAATCCATTTTTGTGCCATAGACTGGAGATGGACTTTTGACTTCCAATTAATTTCATTAGCTGTTGCATCAGAGTATGGACTATATGAAACCAGTTGTTCTTCTGTAAATTTATTTTGTAAATCCGGTGAGTGAATAGAGTCTAGCCATTTTTGAAAACCGTGATGATAAACCGTGTATTCTGTCCACTTATCTCCTAGGTCATCAACAAAGTCAACTGAAACGCCTTCATCGTTCGGATTAATTTTTTTCCTACGTTTATAGACTGCTTGAAAAGCTGGTTCTATACCGCTGGTAGTTTGGGTAAGACAAGAAACAGATCCAGCTGGAGCTGTAGTTGTATTTGCAATATTTCTACGTCCGTATCTGAGATAATCATTAACTTTTTCCGGCATTAATTCGTTAATAATTCGCTCAAGAAATGGATGGCCTTGCTCTCTTGTAACATCACAAATTGGGAATGCCCCTCTTTCTTTTGCCAATGTAATCGATTCATCATAAGAATTCAGCGCTAGCCATTTATATATTTCTTCAACAGTTTTAATTGATTCTTCTGATCCATAAGTCTGACCGAGCATTGCTATAGTATCACCTAATCCGGTAATCCCTAATCCGGTTCTTCTTCCCCGGATTGCCTGGGCTTTAATAAACTCCCATAATTCTTTCTCAGTTCTTTTTACATGCTCAGGCTCTGGGTCATTTTCTACTTTTGTTAATATTTTATCGATTTGTTCGATTTCAAGATCGATCATATCATCCATAAGCCGTTGGCCTTTTTTAATAATTTCAGCATATTTCCCCCAATCAAATTTGGCTCCTGCGCCCCATGGATTAGAAATAAAAGAAGTAAGGTTAATTAACATTAAACGACAAGAGTCCCCGGGAGAAAGAATAATTTCGCCACAGGGGTTTGTAGAAGTCGACCCGAAGCCCTCATCAGTATAAATATCTGATGGCGTCATTCTTATAGCTGTATCCCAAAACAAAATTCCCGGTTCAGCAGATGAGTGAGCTCCTTCAATTAGGGCATTCCATACTTCTCTTGCGTTTTTGAGATGCGAAATTTGTGGTTTTTCTTTTTTGATATCGATATTAACAGGCCACTGAACAGTATATAAGTCATCGTTCTTTACAGAGTTCATAAAATCATCGGTTACTCGAACTGAAATATTTGCTCCTGTCACTCTTGATAAATCTTGCTTAATCTTTATAAAATCCATTATCTGTGGATGGTGTACAGAAATTGAGAGCATCAGTGCTCCTCTACGACCGCCTTGAGCAACTTCTCTACAGGAATTTGAAAACCTATCCATAAACAATTCAATTCCATCCGTTGTTCTTGCTGCATTTTCACAAGTTAAACCCCGCGGGCGAATATTTGATATATCAAATCCAACGCCTCCTCGACGCTTCATAATTTGAACTTGTTGTTGATCAGCATGAAGAATTCCGGCGTAAGAATCATGCGGTGACTCAATTACAAAGCAATTGGAAATTGATTGTATTTGGTAATCATTTCCAATCCCGGACATTGGCGATCCCTGCGGAACGATATATTTAAAATCTTCAAAGAGATTATAAATTTCATCTTGAGACATTGGATTAGGATATTTTTCTTCTATTCTAGCAAATTCTTTAGCTAATCTGCGATGCATATCGCTGGGTGTTAATTCAAAATAATTTCCATCCAAATCTTTTAAAGCGTATTTACCAACAAAAACTCCGGCAGCTAATTCATCTTGTCTAAAATAATTTAAAGACTCTTGGTAAACTTCTTCGTATGTATATTTTTTCATTGCAACATATCCTTTTTCTCTTTTTTGAAGTCATTCCAAGCCTCCTTTAGTTTTTGTTTAGGCGCGTACTCTTCTGCTTCTTCGTTAGTAAGCTGGGTAAATCTAGATGAGCCCGTATCTATCTTGATAGGAAAAATTAATCCATCTCTACCAGCCCTGTTTTTTGCAATAAATAATCTCGCGAAACCTGAGGCTTTCTCTTCTGGCTTTCTAGCGATTGTTACAACAACATCTGCAACCATTGCTTTTCCATATGCTTCTGACATATTTTCTAAACCAACAACATCTGCTCCGGAACCAGATCGATTAGATTGAGAAGCAGTCCATATAGGCAAGTTAAAGTCCTGGCCAAGCTGCCGTAATTCTTCATAAATTAACATAAGTTCATGCCTTAAAGAATCATATGATTTAGAGCTTCTCATAATATCAGCATAGTCAATAATAATCAAGGAAGGAATAAATGCTCTAAGTTTAAGTTTTTCAATATGGTTTCTAATAGTATTAACAGAAGCAGTCCTAGTAGCATATTCTTTAATAATTAATCGACCAAGATCTTCGTTTTCACTATAGTATTTCTCAATCCTATCTTTATTTTCTCTTACTGAATTAGAATTTACACCTACTAAATTTGCGTCATATCTTTTACCAACTGCAGTTTCACTAAGTTCAAAAGTGTAGTGTACTACATTTTTCCCACGCCTCATAGCCTCAGCTCCCATAGCAACAAGCCAATGAGATTTACCAACACCGGTAGGAGCAACAATAACGCCCAATTCTTTCCGTCCCAAACCACCGTCAAGTACTTCTTTCATATCTAAAGATGGAATTCCAGTAGGACATGTAATTCTTATAATTTCTTGAAAGCGAGCTTGCATATCTTCGAAAAAATCATGGCCGACTGAATGTGGCATGCCTACAGAAACAGCTTGTTTCATTAAACCAACAACGTCTTCAAATTTATCTTCGCCAACTAAATCAACAGCTTTCTCAAGTGCTTCTTTAAAAGCCTGGCGTTTACAAAAATCAAGTGTTCTATCTTTAACATACTGCAGATCGCCAGGATGTGGGTTTGCTCTTACGCGGTGGAGGAAATCTACGATCTGTTCCCTCAAGAGACCATCTGCTCCGAGGCCTGTTAATTCATCACGGATAATAGTAATTAATAATTGCATAGTTGGGAAACATCGGTATTTTTCAAAATAAGCAAAATACCGATCAGTTAAATATTGAATATATTTTAAATCAAAAAAGTGAGGTTTCATAACCTCGGTCATTTGTTTTGCCCATTCTTGATCTGTAATAAGACCTTGAAATATTTTTTCTTGAAAAGCCTTACCGTATTGACTGAAATGTGACGGACCGGCTTCCTGCAATTGAAAAACTGCGTTCATTATTACCTCATTGTTGCTGTGATTGTATCTAGGAAAAATTTATGTGGATCAAACGATCTTGGCATATTGATGCCTTCTTGAATAAGATTTCGTATCATCCCTATCTTATCTGCTTTTATAGATTTGTATTGAGCCTTTTGTTTTATTTTTAAAATCTGGTCTGCAGAAAGATTTGATGTATCGAGGTACATAAGCTTCCAATTCCTTTTAACTATCGACTCAGCTGCTAAAACATTTCTGTGTAATTTAATACGCTTTGCTTCAGGAACTTCGCTACATAATTTAATTATGTCGTCACAAGATACAAATTCGTCATTTCTTAATATTGGGAATCTTTTTGCTAGAGTTTTTAACCCAACGCCCCGTATACCACAAATATTATCTGAATTATCTCCAACAAAACTCCTAGCAGTTACAAAATTAGTACAGCTAATATTATGTTCTTCCAAAACATCTTCATGGGTAATAAATTTCTTTTTAGTTGGAGAATACATTTTCACCCGCGGGGATAATAGCTGATAAAAATCTTTATCTGATGAAGCAATAATAATATCATCTTCTAAGAAATATTTTGCTAAATACCCAATAACATCATCGGCTTCGCAATCAGAAACATACATTTGTTCGGCTGCTGAAAATGCAAGAAGCTTTGTAGTTGCGGCAACTTGGTAATTAAAATTTTCTTGAGAATCTGGGATATCTTCGTATATATCTGATCGATTTAATCTTATTGGCTTTCTATTTCCTTTATATTCTTTAAGAAGTGCACGTCTACGAGGAGATCCACCACCTTCCCATATTACTATAATTCTATTCGGTGAAAACCTTCTGCAATATGAACCCAAGGATTTCATAAAGCCTAAAGTACCACCAACATGATGACCATGTTCACTCATACTAGGGTTAACTACATAGGAACGAACGAATATATTCATTGCGTCTATTAATAATGTTGTCATTTTTACTCCGGGTTTACAAAACCATCATTTTCAATATCTAGGGCTACCTGTCTAACTTCTTCATACGATTCTGTGTCTAAAGAAGCTGCTTCAGTATTTCCCATTAAGTCGGCATATGCGGCATTAAAAACCGTGGTAATATAGTCAGCACACTCTGGATCTCTTGAGACTTCGCCAAATTCAGTTTTATAAAATTTCTTCTCTAAAACTTTTTTTCCATTCTTACCTTTTACAATTAATGTTTTCCATGCACTAGTACCTTCTATTGACACTAATTTTCCTTTAAAATTTACTGGTCCGTTTTCTTTACAGAATCGCCTCAAGACATCGAATGTTTGTTCATGTTCAATAATTCCTTTTCCAAAATGAATTTCGAAATTACAGGTTCGAAATGGC
>Ga0315328_10000713_pt1 | contig 14689 bp, 13 predicted proteins | sample M120032315metaG_FD_203462 | JGI IMG/M metagenome (GOLD analysis project Ga0315328, IMG submission 203462) | Ammonia-oxidizing marine archaeal communities from Monterey Bay, California, United States - M1 200m 32315 | ecosystem: Environmental > Aquatic > Marine > Intertidal zone | place: USA... | reverse complement strand
ATTCTTTTAAACTCTCAACAAGAAAAATTATTTTTTACCTATACAGAAACTAACAAAATATCTGCTTTAGATTATGTAATACTAGAAAAAAATAAAGCGATCGATCCAAAAATTGTCATACCCACCGCTTTCTTAACTTACGATTTTAATCAAAATATTGATGTTCGCAAGAAACTAATTGCAGGTGAAAAATTAACTAAAATTGGCGCAATATCTGATACGCAATTATTTCAGTTATATAAAAATGATATAATTGAAGATAATTTTGGAGATGAGTTGAAAAATCGTATTGCATTTATAAAATCATTAGAAAAGTCAATTATTGCTAAAGACCCAGTACAAATTAGAAAATTTTTATCAGAAGGCTTCAGCATTTTTGATAAAGTTGGCTTATCTACCCAGTTTTCTGAACATTACAGTGCTCATATATTGAACCAACAGAATTTAGGATGGGACACGCCAATCTCAATTAAAATGAGTTTACTCACTGGTAATTATAGTGACATGAAGAATAGTATTTCGCTAAACAGCAACTTTATTTTAGCTCAAAGCGTTGCCAAAAATGATTACAGCAAATTAAGAAACATTTCATCATTTGAAGAGAATATAATAAGCGCAATACGCGATCCTATATATAACGAAAAAAATACAAACCTAATTGACCAAGGAAAAACAGGTGAAGTGATCCTCTCTAGCATTTTATTATTAACAGATGACAATAAAAAAAATGCAAAAAATATAAAAAATGGATTACGCGGATTAATGCAAACTGGTTTGGAAAAAATAGCTAAACTGATTGTAATTCAATACATTTTAATGGATTAAAATATTGAGTAAAAAATTAAATTTAATTGAATTTTTCTTAAACGCACAATATGCCGAATATCAATTATCAGAGAACACAATTCTAGCTTACAAACATGATTTGAATAATTTTATGAATTTTCTTATTAAAGAACAAGGCACATTATACACTGCTACACAGAAAGATATCGAAAATTATATGATAAATTTAGACCAAAAGGGGCTAGCTGCATCTACTAGATCTCGAAAGCTTTCCGCTATTAAAGGATTGTATAGATTTGCATACGAAGAAAAGCTACGACTTGATAATCCAAGTCTAAAATTCCATCAACCAAAATTACAAAAAAGACTACCTGTGACCCTATCAGAAAATGATGTTGAAGCATTATTAAATGCAGCTAAAAACGTAGGCAGAAGTGTTTCTGACAAATTACGAAATCAATGCTTGATCGAGATTTTATATGCAACTGGGATGAGAGTATCTGAATTGGTGTCTTTACCTGCAACCGCAACCAAAAACAACCCAAACATGCTATATATTATTGGAAAAGGTGGAAAAGAAAGATTGGTACCATTGTCAATCACTGCAAAAAATAGTTTAAAAGATTGGTTGGTAGAATGGGAAAAAATCTCACAAGAAACAAAGAAAAAAACTAGAATTGAACAAAGGTATTTATTCCCTTCAAGTTCAAAGAATGGCCATTTGTCTAGAATAAGATTCTATAAGCTAATTAAAGAAATAGCGTTAATGGCAAACTTAAATCCTATTTCTATTTCGCCTCATACGCTAAGACATGCATTCGCTACTCATCTCCTAGCAAATGGTGCTGATTTAAGGGCAATCCAAATCTTATTAGGGCACTCAGACATATCGAGTACCGAAATTTACACACATGTATTAACAAAGCGGTTAACAGATTTGGTGGAAAATCATCATCCTCTGGCAAATCCAAAGTAAATTGTGTATCTACTTAAATCCAACATCAAATAATTTAATAAAATATTCGAAATAAGTATAAAAACTGTAAAAACAAACCTAATCTGAAAGTGAACAACAATATTATGGAATTTTCATCTACAATCAGCATCCCAAACGTTCTGACAGTAGTAGTAATAATTTTGTTACTGTTTCTATCAGGTTTTTTTTCTGGATCTGAAACAGCCTTAACTGCAGCAAGTAGAAGTAAACTAAGAGCAACAGCTGACAAAGGGATAAAATCAGCAGTGCGAGCTTTAAAACTCACAGAAAACACTGAAAAATTAATAGGTGCTATATTACTCGGAAATAATTTTGCTAATATTTTAGCGGCTTCACTTGCTACACACCTCTTAACTAAAATTTATGGAGAAAGTGGGGTTTTGTATTCTACACTAATTATGACATTCCTGATCGTAATTTTTGCTGAAGTTATACCTAAAATTTATGCGATCAACAATCCAGAATTGGCCGCGACAAGAGTATCTCCCATTATTGGACCACTAGTGCTAATTTTCGGCCCAATTACCAGTGGAATTCATTGGTTTGTTAGAATTCTCTTCTGGTTATTCGGTAGAAATATAAAGCTAATACAGGAAGGAAATTCAGCTCAAGACGAAATATTAGGCGCAATCTCCCTAGGTCACCTTGAAGGTGCTGTAGAAAAAGACGATCGGGATCGGCTTCTTGCCACTTTAGATTTAGCCAACAGAACTGTTGAGGAGATAATGTTGCATAGATCCGAAATAGAAATGATCGATGCAGATTCCACACCAAACGCAATATTAAAACAGTGTTTGGCCTCAAGTTATACTAGGCTACCAATTTATAAATCTGAACAAGAAAATATAATAGGTGTTATGCATGCTAAGTCACTATTAAGAACGGTAAATACGGAAAAGAATGGAGACAAACCACATTTCAATGAAGAAAGGGTTCTTGAAATAGCCATGAAGCCATACTTTGTTCCTGAAACAACACCTTTAGATGATCAATTAAGGGAATTTTTAAGAAGACGAGAACATTTTGCTTTGGTAGTAGACGAATACGGAGCACTTCAGGGTTTGATAACTTTAGAAGATATAATTGAAGAGATAGTTGGTGAAATAAACGACGAACATGATAAAATTAAAGAACAGTCGTCACAGGATCTTAATGACGGAGTGTTAATAGTAGAAGGTAACACAACCATCCGTGACTTAAATAGAGCGAGAGAATGGAATTTACCTGATACCGAAGCACATACAATTGCTGGATTGGTCATTCACGAAGCCCAAATAATACCCAATATTGGGCAAGTATTTATTTTTTATGGCTTTAGAATAGAGATCGTAGATCGTAAAGAAAATAGAATCACAAAGCTCAAGATAAATTCAATAAAAGATAATTAAATTTCAGCGAAATGTATTATTGAAATATTTTATACAGATTTTAAAACTAGAACTGAATTTAAACCTCCAAATGCGAAAGCATTAGACATAGCTATATCAATCCTTGCTTCTCTTGATTCATTTTGAATTAAATTAATCTTTATACTTGGGTCATCTTTAAGAAACCCAATTGTTGGAACAACAACGTTATGATTAAGAGCATAAATACATGATAATAGTTCAATCGCTCCACTTGCACCCATAACATGACCATGCATTGACTTCGTTGCAGAAACTAAAGGTGCGTCCATAGAGTCAGAAAAAACTAATGAAATTGCTGACGCTTCTATATAGTCATTAATTTTTGTTCCAGTGCCATGCGCATTTATATAATCAACTAAATCTGAAGATATGTGGGCGTCTTCCAATGATCTAACAATCGCTCTATGCACACCCTCAAGTGACGGGGACAACAAATCATTACCATCTGAAGTCATGGAACAGCCAATTATCTCAGCTAAGATATTCGCCCCTCGAGCAGCGGCGAAATCAAAGTCTTCCAAGACAAAAACTGCACTGCCTTCACCCTGAACCAATCCATCTCTAGTTAAGCAGAATGGACGACATCCAGATTTAGACATTACTCTCAGACCTTCCCATGCTTTAATACCGCCAAAAGTTAACATTGAATCAGAACCACCAGCTATCATCACTTTCGCACCTCCAGAGCGTATCAACTGAAACGCATTAGAAATTGCATGATTTGAGGATGCGCAAGCGCTTGATATTGAATAAGTTGATCCTTTAAAACCATAAGCTTTGGCTACATTGCTAGCAGCAGCATTATGCATCATTTTTGGTACTATAAAAGGATGTACCTTATTTCTATTTTCTTGAAATACTAATCTATAATTATCTTCTTGAGTATTTATGCCACCCCCTGCAGTACCAATAATAACGCCTGTATTTTCATTCAATTCGTCAGTAAATACCAATTCAGATTCAGTTAACGCTTCTTTAGCAGAAATCAAAGCAAACTGTGAAAATGGATCTAGAAAGTTTAACTCATTTTTTGAAAAAAAATCTTCTGCTTCGAATCCTTTTACTTGCGCAGCAATATTAATATTCAGCCATGAACTATCAGTTATTTGCAATTTATTGATACCAGACTTTCCTAAAACCATCGCTAAATTTGTTTCTTTGACATTAAGGCCGAGAGAGTTGATAGTCCCTCTTCCTGTGATGACTACACGGGCCATTTAGGATCGTCCATTTTTCTTTTTTACTATTTTTTCAACAGATTTTATTATTTGATTAACAGATGAGATATCAAAGTCACTAGATTCCATATTATTAAAATTTAAATCAATGTCGATATTAAATCTCTCTTCTAATGAAAAAATAGCCTCAACAATACCAAGGCTATCTAAACCTAAATCTTGTATTGAAAAATCTAATTTCACATCAGTGGTATTTAAAAGAGCTTTCTCAGCTAGGATTTCAACTACTGCAGTTTTTATAATCATTTAGCTCCATTACCCGATAACTTAACTTAAAAGGCGGTATTTTCGTCATTTAATAGTTTTTTTTTGATTAAATTTATTCATGAACTTTGGTAACCTTCTGAGTGATTTATAAACCTTGATATTTTCATCCATTTTCATCGCAGGATTTCCTAATACAACCCTCCCTTTAGGAATATTAGAAAATATCTTAGTCGCACCACCAGCAATCACATCGTCACCTACTTTTGTATGATCTCCTACACCACATTGACCAGCCAAAACCACACGATCGCCTATAATGGCCGAACCAGCGATACCTACCTGACCACATAGTAATGTATCGGTTCCAATTTCAACATTATGACCAATATGAACTAAATTATCTATCTTCGTTCCGTTACCAACTATTGTGTTTTTAATTGTCCCACTATCGATGGAACAGTTACTACCAATTTCAACATTATTACCAATTTCAACGGAACCAAAGCTTGCAATTCTTAAATATTTAGACTGATTAGCACCGCGATTTTTACCTAAACTACGTCTTATTTCTTTTATGTTATCATCAGATGATGAAACAAATGAGAACCCATCTGAACCAATTACAGTATTATAACTACATCGAAACTTAGAGCCAATAGTAACCCCCGAAGAGATTTTGACACCACTAAAAATCAGTGAGTTGTCACCAATAGAACAACTATCAGCAATCGAAATATTTGTATCGAGAGAAGAGTCGTTACCAATGTTAACATCTTTACCAATAATACAATAAGCACCAATAGAAACATTTTTACCAATTTTTGCTGAAGGATCAATAATAGCAGTATTGTGAATAATTGGATCTAATGGTCCATTTTCATCATACATGTTAAACACTTTTGCCATTTTCAGCCTTGGTTGGTCAGGTAAGAGAGCCGCTTTCAATCCAAGTAGCTTCCAATCTGCACCATTATACATAAACGCAACCAATGCCTTGGTGTTTTTCAATTCATCAATATATTTACTAGAAGTTGCAATTACCATTTGATTTGGTTTTGCTATTTTCGGTGATGATATAGAAACTATTTTGATTGATCCATCACCTTCATAAGGAATATTGAGCGCTTGAGATATCTCCGCAACTGTATAAGCCATTATCTACCTTCAATCTGCATTAATAGATTAGTTCTTAACAACTTAATTAACATAACAATTCACTAAAGTAACTATATTTGAAATTAAATTAAATTCAAAATTAATGATTTTAATTTAAAAATATTAATTTCGAATAGTACCATCGCCTTCAACTAAATACTTAAAACTTGTCAATTGATTAATACCAACTGGACCCCTTGCATGAAGTTTTCCAGTTGCGATCCCAATTTCGGCACCCATGCCAAATTCCCCACCATCTGCAAATTGCGTTGATGCATTATGAAGTAAAATCGCACTATCTACTCTTGTGAAAAACTCTTCAACTGAAGTTTTATCTTCAGCCATAATACACTCAGTATGGTTAGATCCAAACTTATCAATATGTGAAATAGCTCCTTTGACACCATCAACAACTTTAACTGCAATTATTTTATCCAGAAACTCTCGCCCAAAATCTTCTGTTGAAGCACTAACAACACCATCAACTGATTGCGTTAATAAGTCCCCCCTAACTTCGACCCCTTCACTTAGAAGATCGTTGATCAAAATAACTCCAAAATCATTAAATATTTCTTGGTCAATCAATAAGCACTCCGTCGCCCCACAAATACCAACTCTACGTAGTTTTGAATTTAAAAGTACCGAACGGGATTTTTCTAAATCAGCCGACTTATCAACATATAGATGACAAATACCTTCCAAATGGGCAAATACGGGCACCCGCGCTTTTTCTTGCACTAGCGATACAAGGCCTTTACCCCCTCTAGGAATAATCACGTCTATACAATCTGATAATGACAACATAGCATCTACAGCCATACGATCTCTGGTTGGTACAATTTGAATAGCGTTCAAAGGTAAACCTGCCTTTTCAAGACCAACAGTCATGCATTTACAAATTTCTATAGAAGTATTAAAGCTTTCAGATCCACATCTCAGGATAACAGAATTTCCTGACATCAGACATAACGCTGCTGCATCAGCCGTGACGTTTGGTCGACTTTCATATATAACACCTATAACACCAATAGGTGTCCCTACTCGTCTTATTTTTAGGCCTGAAGGTTGTGTCCACTCAGAAATAATTCTTCCAATGGGATCTTCTTGATTTGCAATATTTCTAATACCCTTTACCAACTCAGTTAAACGCGCATCATTTATCATTAATCTATCTAACATAGCTGCGGATAAATCTTTTTTCTGGCTCTCTAGTATGTCAATACGATTTGCTCTTAAGATTTCATTTCGACTTCCATCAATAGTATCAGCCGCAAAATCAAGGCTATTAACTTTTGAAGCTGTTGAGGCACGAGCCATCAACCTAGATGCTTTTTTAGCATTCACACCCATTAATTTTATTTTTTCAAAATTATCCACTATATTACCATATTGTCTCTATGCACTACAGAAACTCGTCCAGAATAACCAAGTATTTCTTTAATTTCATATGATTGTTTTCCAAAAATAGCACTAACTTCTATATTGTCATAATTTATTAAACCTTTCCCAAAGCTTTCTCCGTTTCCGTCAATAATTTCCACAGGATCGCCCCTAGAAAACGATCCTAGAACCTCAGTAACGCCCGCTGGTAGTAAGGATTTTCCATTTTTTAAAGCATCGACAGCTCCAAGATCAATTCTTATAGATCCTTTAATCTTCATAGATGAAATCCAATTTTTTCTTGAGGTTTGCGGATCATTTTTAGCATGGAATAATGTGTTTATCTGACCTTTTAACAAATTAGATATCGGATAATTTTCTTTACCATTACAGATAACCACTGAACAACCTGCGCTTGTAGCCGATTTAGCAGCAATTATCTTTGTTCTCATACCACCTTTTGAGATAGCTGAACTTGAATCGCCAGCCATTGCTTCAATTTTTGGAGTAATCTCTTTTATCTCATTTAAATGTTTTGATGAGCCATCATTATGTGGATTTGCCGTAAATAGACCATCAACATCAGAGAATAATATTAAATTGTCCGCTCCAACCATTATAGCAACTTGAGATGCCAGCCTATCATTGTCTCCAAATCGTATTTCATCAGTAGCAACGGTATCATTTTCATTTACGATTGGAACTACACCTAAGGATAATAGCTTATTCAGTGTTGTCCTAGAGTTTAAATAACGTCGACGATTCTCGCTATCTTCTAATGTCAATAATACTTGAGCGGTCATAATGCCTAAAGGAGCCAGTGCATCTTCATAAACTTGTGACAGTTTAATCTGTCCTACAGCGGCTGCAGCTTGAGATTCTTCTAGTGACAGATTGATACTTTTTAACTTTAATAAACTCCTTCCAATAGCTATCGCTCCAGAAGAAACCAAAATCACATCAGACCCCCGTTCTTTCGCACTTAAGATATCACAAGCGAGAGATTCAAGCCAACCTCTACGCACTTCAGTAATAGAGTTATCCATAATTAGGGAAGATCCAATCTTTACAATTAATCGTTTTGAAGAAGATATTTGTTTCATGGCTCCCACTTACCAGTGTCTAGATTATCAAAATGCTTTTTTTCATTTTTATCTAAATAATTATTAAGATCTTTATCAATAGAAATTTTTAATTTTCTTAGTACAGCTGTTATACCTTCTTTTGACACACCTGACATACACAAGACATTAGAGCCAGTTTCTTCAGATAAAGTTTTAACCTTTTCTTTGATCACATTTGAGCTTAAAGCATCAATTTTATTTAGAATTGTAAACCTAGGTTTTAATGATAGTACTGGGCTATATAATTTCAATTCTTCAAGAACAATTTTATAATCTTCGACAAAATTCTCTGAAGTTCCGTCAACTATATGTAATAAGATTGACGAACGTTCAACATGCCTGAGAAACTTATCTCCAATACCCTTACCAGAAGAAGCACCTTTAATTAATCCCGGTATATCAGCTATGACAAACTCTGAGCCATCGACCTCAACTACCCCTAAGTTTGGGTATAAGGTTGTAAATGGATAATCTGCAATCTTAGGCTTGGCATTTGATGTAGATGCTAGAAAAGTTGATTTCCCAGCGTTAGGCAGTCCCAAGAGACCCACATCAGCAATTAGTTTAAGTTTTAGAGTGATGATAATCTCTGACCCAGCAATCCCTGGGTTCGCCCTACGTGGGGCACGATTAGTAGAAGATTTAAAAGCTAGGTTGCCAAATCCCCCACTTCCACCTGCCAACAATAAAGTTCTTTGCCCAACCTCAACCATGTCAGCGATGACGTTATAATCCTCATCTAAAACCTCAGTGCCAATTGGTACTTTTAGTGTTATATCTTCCCCGTTTCGTCCTGATCGCTGTTTTCCCATTCCTCCAGTACCATTGTTAGCAACAAAATGCCGTTGGTAACGGAAGTCAATCAAAGTATTTAAACCAGTGACAGCCTCTACCCAAACATGGCCGCCGTTACCTCCATTTCCACCATCAGGCCCACCAAATTCTATATATCTCTCTCTACGAAAGCTAACACAGCCGTTACCTCCATCCCCAGAACGAATATTAATTTTGGCAATATCAAGAAATTTCATAGTTACCTTCTAAAACTCAAAACCTTGATACAGAGCATAAAAAACCGATAATAAGGTTAATAATGCAAGAGACCACATTAAATATTTTTCATAACTTCTACCTTTAACTAGTAAAGCCAACCTTTGACCACCCCAACACCAGAGAGGATGAAGAATAATCTGCATACCAATTAATGTACACGAAATAATTAAGATAGCAGTAAGAGTATTTATCTCATTAGAAATAAAACTCGTATATCCGGTAATAATCATTCCCCATGCTTTTGGATTTAATGGATGAACTATCAACCCTGATAAGAAACCAGGTGGGCTTTCTGGCAATTCACGAACAGTAATTCTCAGATTAGCTATTTTGTACGACAACCAAATGATATATAGAGCTGACAATACCTTAAGGATCATAAATACTGATGGGACGTTGGCAACATAACCAATTATACCAAAACCTATAGGCCAAATAATAAATTGCTTTCCTAAGATAACACCAAACACAAAAGGTAAAGCCCGCCTTAAGCCATATCGTGCACCAGTCGTAAGTAAAATCATATTTGCTGGACCAGGTGTGCCAACCTGAGTAAGAGCGAATAATGCAAATGATATAATTACTGTTAACATAATGCAAACCTCCGCTTACATAATATACAAGTATCTTTATTACAAAATTAGCTGTATTGAAAGTTCGCTCGGTCTAGTAAACAATAAATATTACTCAGCCGCCGCCAACATTGAAACTACAGAAATGAATGTCCTACCTTTAAAACCTTTTTGAAATTTTACCGAGCCCTCATTAACAGCAAAGATAGTATGATCTTTACCCTGGCCCACGCCATCTCCTGGCCACCATTTATTTCCGCGCTGCCTACAAATAATATTTCCTGGAATTACTGTTTCACCACCATATTTTTTAACACCGAGGCGCCGACCGGCTGAATCGCGACCATTACGTGAAGAACCACCTGCTTTTTTATGTGCCATATCGCTGTCTCCTTTTTATCTTATGTCTCATTTTCTAAGGGCTTCTTAGCCACTGCTGCCGGTTTTTTAGCCACTGCTGCCGGTTTTTTAGCTACTGCTGCTGGTGCTGGCTTCTTAACCGCTGCTGCCGGCTTCTTAGCCGCTGCTGCTGGTGCTGGCTTCTTAACCGCTGCTGCCGGCTTCTTAGCCGCTGCTGCCGGTTTTTTAGCTACTGCTGCTGGTGCTGGCTTCTTAACCGCTGCTACCGGCTTCTTAGCTACCTCGGATACTATTGAAGTAAATCCAGCACCATTTAATGCGGAGGCCACACCAGACTTTTCACCACCAGTTTCCAGTATATCAGTTACTCGTAATACAGTTAAATACTGACGATGTCCCTTTGTTCTTTGAGACGAGTGTTTTCTTCGACGTTTTACAAAGTTAATAACTTTTTCGCCTCTAATCTGCCCCAGTACCTCTGCCTGCACAGCGGCATCTTTGACAAAGGGAGAACCAACAATAGTTTTCTTTCCTTGAACCATTAAAATATCGTTAAATTGAACAGTTTGGCCCTCACTGGCAGCCAGTTTTTCTACTTTAAGAACATCTCCAGAGGTAACTTTATACTGCTTACCACCAGTTTTTAATACCGCAAACATAGCGAATTCCTTATTTTTCCGCGTCTGTCGGCCTCCCGCAGGATGTTTAGCAAAATCTGCGCCTAAAACTGCGTGCTCTCTTAGGAGCAAGCTTCATGTGTCATTCCGTTGGGCTTATGCTATCACTAAAAAGGAATGTCAACAAAAACTAAGGTGAAATCCAAAAACTTAAATACTTACCTTGCCATATAATAATTTACCCTTTAACTGAAATATAAATATTATATAGAACCTATGACACCAAAAGAATTAATCTTAGAAGCAAAAAACGCCGTTAAAGCTAATAACTTACTTTTAGCTACCAATTTATATACCAAAATTTTAAATAAATTCCCAAAACACTCTGCCGCGAAAGAAGGGTTGAGAAAAATTAAAAAGATGGCATCCAATGGACTGCCGGGTATAAAACAAGATGAGTTAAATGAAGCAGTAAATGCACTGCAAAATTCTGATTTTACATCTGCAATTAATTTGTCACAAAACTTGATCATAAAAGATCCAAACCAACCTATAGTGCACAACATTATTGGTAGCTCTTATGTGAACCTTCAAAAACCAGAAAAAGCAATTCCTTATTTCAAAACTGCTTTGCGCTTGGAAAAAAAGTACAGTGAAGCACGCGGTAATTTGGGATCAGCATTACTATTACTTGGAAATACTGACGAAGCAATTACCCAGCTTGAACAAGCATTAAAAGAAAACCCAAAGAACCCTATGGCTTGGAACTCACTTGGAAATGCGAAAGATCGCAAACTTTTATATGTCTCAGCCCGCAAAGCATTTGAGAAAGCTATTGAGCTATCTCCAAATTACCTAAGTGCGTTCAATTCGTTGGGAGTTTTGCTAAATAAACTAGACCATAAGGCTGAAGCAATAAAAATATTTGAATCAGGTTTAAAAATCAATCCAAATGATACCGACCTATTAATCAACTTTGGATACACTCTCAGTGATGCAGGTAAACTTAAGCAAGCCATTGAAAAGCTAAGTAAAGGAATAAGTTTAAATAATTATCCGGTAGATGCTAAACACAGATTAGGTATTTTAAAAAGTAACGATGGCGACATCGTGGGTGCAATAGAATTGATTTTAGAATCCATCCAGGAAGATCCAACTTTAAGTGAGGCTTATAGGAGCTTATCTTTAATATATAAGTTTAAAAAATCAGATCAATTAATTAATAACATGAGGGAACAGTTAAATAAGCCAAATTTAAGTATATATGATAAAATTCACTTAGGCTTTGCTTTGGGGAAAAGTTTACACGATATTAATGAATACGATAGCGCTTTTAAAGCATACGAAATTGGAAATATAGCGAGGCGATCTGAACTAATTTATGATGCCAAAGACCATTCAAAATCTATTGAAAAGATTAAAACTATATACTCTAATAAAAGCACAAAAATAAGAATTGATACCAATCCGGAAGATATACAACCAATCTTTATTTTAGGTATGAACCGTTCTGGTACGACTTTAGTAGAGCAAATTTTATCATCACACTCAACCGTGACTGGAGCGGGCGAATTGCCAAATATAAATAAATTGGGTTTAGAAAATTTAAAACGTAATATTAAATGGACTGAAATTGAACTTATCAATGCACATAAAGAATATTCAAAAGTTTTGAAGAAATCTTCACTAAAGACAAAATTTGTCACAGATAAGCTACCAGTTAATTTTAAATGGATTGGCTTGATAAAAATGCTCTACCCAGATACTAAAATAATACATTTAATACGAAATCCAATGGATACCTGCATATCAAATTACAGAAACTATTTTGTAGCAACTGGTAATGCTTACGCTTATAATCAAGAAGAATTAGCAAATTTTTATATAGACTACCGTAAATTAATGGAATTTTGGCATTCTATATTTCCAAATCAAATATATGGCTGCGATTACAATTTACTTACTTCAAATCAAGAAACTGAGACACGCGCATTACTCAAGTATTGCGAATTAAACTGGGAAGCTGAAGTGATGAATTTCGAAGTGAATAAAAGGATCGTCAAAACAGCTAGTGTTGCTCAGGTTCGTGAAGGTTTATACCAAACTTCAGTGGGTGGTTGGAAAAATTATAAAGACCATTTAGAACCATTATATTCAACTTTAAAAAACGCTGGTGCCTTAGAAGACTGGGATCAAAAATACTTTGCTTAACTAAGTTCGTCTAGCAGACGAACCTCCTCGTCGTTTTTTAGGTTGATTGTGAGTATTTAGCCCTTCAATTAATATTTTGGTCATAGGATGGTCAGAATTGCTTCTCTGATATTCTTTTAATGCAGACTTTATCGCCGTTATTTGATCCATATTAATATCTAATCCTAGGGCCCAGTCTAAAAAAATTGTTTTACACTCCGGGAGAGTTATCCCACTTATTCGATAAGCCTCAAACAGCAATCCACGTGGATCCTCTGCTAATTTACCTTTGTGCATTTCTTCTCAACCCATCATATTTCATTTTAGTTTCTTTGTAATAACATCAAGTGCCCATCTTCTCGACTCATCCAATTCCTTCTTTAAATTCTCAATGCAATCTATTCCAGTCTCACGTAATATTAAATTATGAGTAAATTTAGCATTTAGATTATTTAAATCTTTATAACTACCAATTAAGGCAAAAACTTGCAGCAATCTTGTCATCAATCCATATAAATTTATCATTTTTTCACTATCAAACTTTGACCATTTCTCAAGTTTAGGAAGATGAGATAAATGCGTTTTCACATCATAACTTTCAATACCAAATAATAATGTGCAACCTTGTCCTAAGAGTTCCAAATCAAAAATACCTCCAAGACCTTTCTTTATATTCCAAGGAAATTCATCATTGGGATCAAAACTTTTCTTAATTTTTTTTCTTAATGATCCGATTTCGAAAAATATTATCTCTTGATCACAGCCTTGAATTATAACTTCTTTTCGAAACAAAGATAATCTTTGCTGTAAGATACTATCGCCACATATAACCCTTGCCCTTGTGAAGGCTAAGCGCTCCCACATCCACGCATCCTCCAACTGGTATCTCATAAAAGAACTTAAAGAAGTTGCGACAGGTCCCTTATTGCCAGAGGGACGCAATCTCATATCAACTTTATATAAGGTACCATCGGGCATTTTAGTTGTAATAGCTGTTAAAAATTTTTGAGTAAGCCTTGAATAATATACAGGTATGTCCAAAGGTTTATTACCAATTGATGAATTACCATTGATGGCATCATAAATTAAAATCAAATCTACATCTGAATTTGCATTCATCGTTTGAGCACCAAGGGAACCCATTCCCAAAATAACGGCTCCATTTCCTGGTAAAGAGCCATGCTTTAGTGAGAAATCTTTACAACAAATTACCCAAACTTCACTCAAAATTTTGTTAGCCAAATTTGAATAACAACGAGAAGCTTCATAACTGTCAATAAGGCCTCTTAAATAATGCACACCAATTCTAAAATGATACTCATTGTGTAATGCGCGTGCCAAATTTAACTTCCTCTCATAATCAGAAGCTTCTCCTAGATCTTCATGTAACTTATCGTTGAACTTTTGATCAAATTCTAATTTTTTGAAAAAATTTCCATCCAAAACAGAATCAAATACTTTAGAATTTTTGGCCAAATAATTTGATAATTTTTCTCCAGAGGTGCAAACATCTAGTAACAAGTCGATTAATTCAGGATTAGTATCAAACAAACTAAATAATTGAACACCAGAAGGTAAACCTTCTAAAAACTTAGAAAATC
>Ga0315328_10000711_pt1 | contig 14711 bp, 20 predicted proteins | sample M120032315metaG_FD_203462 | JGI IMG/M metagenome (GOLD analysis project Ga0315328, IMG submission 203462) | Ammonia-oxidizing marine archaeal communities from Monterey Bay, California, United States - M1 200m 32315 | ecosystem: Environmental > Aquatic > Marine > Intertidal zone | place: USA... | reverse complement strand
CGCCATTGCTGGTGCTGGTGTTAAAGGATCAGCCGTTATAACTACTAAGCCTGCTAATGCACCATTAGTTGTTGCGTTCAGTGCTGTTTTACCTAACCATAGTTTACTAAAAATCATTGCTACAATGAGACCTGCGGCCGCCGCAGTATTTGTGTTTACAAATATTTTTGCAACTGCATCTGCATTTTCAATACCATCTATTGCTAATTGAGAACCACCATTAAATCCAAACCAACCCATCCATAAGATAAGTGTTCCTAGGGCAACTTGTGCCGCATTAGAACCGTGTATTGGTTTAGGTGTTCCGTCTTTTAAATACTTGCCTCGTCTAGGACCTAGTATTAATACACCTGCTAATGCCGCAGATGCTCCTGCCATATGCACAATACCTGAACCAGCAAAGTCAAAGAATCCTCTCTCACTTAACCAGCCACCACCCCAACTCCAAGAACCTTGGAAGGGATATATTAGTGTTGTGAACACTACAGCAAAGAATAAGAATGTATAAAGTTTCTTCCTTTCTGCTACTGCTCCTGATACAACTGACATTGCAGTTGCTACAAATACTACTTGGAAGAAGAAGTCAGCATACACAGAATGCGTATTTATATCTCCCCAACCATACATAAGTGTATAACCAAATAGCAAAAATCCTAATGATGCTACACTATATAATGCTATGTTCTTAAGTAATATTTCAATTACATTTTTACTTCTAACAGACCCTGCTTCAAGCATGGTAAAACCTGCCGCCATCCACATCACTAAGACGCCGGATAACAAAAAGTATAATGTGTTTAATGAATATGCTAATTCCATTTTATTTCACCTTTATTTTATTTAAATTATGAACCAAAACCTAATTGTCCTTTAATCCAGTCACTTAGTTCTTGCTTCTGTTTCTCTTCTTCTTTCAATTTCTCTTCTTCAGTCTTTGTTTCTTTTTCCATTACCACTTAACTCCTATTGTAACACTTAATACATTATTGTCAATCGGATCTTCAGTATAAGTGTTACTAAATCCTACTGTTATTAATTCTGTTAAATCGTAAGTAATAGCAGTTTCATTTCTTAAATAGTCAGATGTTCCTGTTTCTGTAAGTATCTTGTTAGTTATAGATAAATTATCCGATAACTTATATGCGACCCATAAACTATTTCTATAAATTGCTTCACTTACTTCGTCGGTTGTTAGGTATGCTATTGACGACTCATTGCTTATTCGCCATTTATCATTTCTAAATATTCTCCAACCAAATCCTGCGCCACCTACAATTCTATCTCCGGATAGCCTTAATTTATCTGTATCATAACTTAAAACACTAAATCCATAATATTTCTCTGTTAAATCTATATTAACTTTATTAACAGTATTAAACTTATTCATTTTAACTATATTATCTTGCTCTTTATATAAGTAGTCAACTTCTAGTGATACTTCAATAGTATCTAATTCCCACATTTGATCAACACTAGTTTTTATTGTAGTTGAGTCACTGTTTATTAAAGTAGCACCAAATTTTGCATTACCGTCAGCGGCCACACTTACACTTATTAGCATAAAAGTAACTAATACTATAAATCCAATTATAATTTTTTTAGTTTTGTTGTTCATACCATTCTTCAGGATCATCTAAATAATCCATTCTTTTATGTAGTTCTTCATTCTCAACTGTCTTTTCAGTTACATCGCACCAATTACATGTCTGGCCTCTTAATGTTAATGTTGGTCCTGCATCTTTACAATCATGATGCCAAAATGGCCTCGTTCTATGTATTGTTTCTAACGTTTTACTCATCGTATAAAAATTCATTTATTTCTTCAGGAAACTCTGCTCCAATCTTTACAAGAAATAATGAAAATTTCCTAAATATATCTTCTAGGCCGTCTAACTCATGCGGATCAGCATCAAATTCTATAGAAGTAGTTATGTTATCTTCGTCTGTAACTTTTATTTCAATTATCATTCTATCACTTCGTCTGTGGTGTATTTGGTCCAGTCGGTAAACATTTTACGCCTTTGTAGGCCTTGCACCGGGTGAACCCAAACACCGGGGTTTGATTCATTAAATCCTTTGTCGTCAATCTTTATACAAGCATTATAGTTTAATTGATTAATGTAAGGCAATTTAACACTAATCATAGGTATAAATGAATTATACTCTACCCAACCTTGTTCTAATACTTCTTCGTAATACTCGATATCGTAATCAAGTGTTACCCAAATGTTATCATTAAGTAATCCATTTACAATAAAGTTCCAATCTCTCCAGTTGTCTTCATTCCGGATGTCTTGTGCGGCACCACTATTTGGTTGAAAACTTTGGTTGGCACCTAAGTAAATATGCCCGCAACCATTGTTTAATGCTCGTGAAAGTATTTCTTTATAATTTTGTAAGCCTACAACAAACAAAGTCTTTTGTCCATAGGCTGGTGTATGTTCTACCTCAGTTCCTACAAAAAACTTTGTATTGTCTTTGTGTCCTTCTCTATTCTTCAAAGAAATCTCCGGTCATTGCTGGGTCCATCATAGTGTCTGAATAATCTCTTTCTTCGTCTGCATGTAAATCTTTTGCATCAACTGGATTTGTTGTTTCCTCAAAGAAAGCATTAATAGCACTATCCGGATCTTCGCTGTCAACTTTGTATATACCAAAGTTAATTTGCTGTATAAGTTTATCATAATCATCTATTAATTTGTGCGGGTCTGGACATTCCGGGTCTAGAACTTCTTGCACAAAACTATCAAATGCAATTACATCTGCTGGAACATAAGGGGATATATCATTTGTTGCTTTACTTTTCTTATCATGTATAAAGTCTTTATGAGACCAATTTAGTCTATGCTTCTCAATATCTACTAATCTATTTGCTTCTTGAACAGCAGTAATATGATTATATACACTATGTCCCATATATAATATGTAACTTAAAGTATCCCAACTTGTTGAGTCTGCTTCTTTAGGTTTACCATTTCTATTTAAGTCACCTTCTTCCATACAACATAGGTCACCAATAGTAAGCCTACTCATTATAGGACTATGTCCAAATGGGGCAGGTAGTTTACTTCCTTTAAACATTTGATTGTCAAATGCTCTATCCATAAAGTAACCAAACCGTTTTCCTTTGTTTTCAAAAATATTATATGCGTATGTCTGTCCATAAGCGGTATTTACAAAGGGCGATGCCGCATCAAATGAAAGTGTGATATTAGGAGAATCGTGCTTTCGCAACATTCGTTGTATTGATGTTAAATGGCATGCCCATTGTAAACGTCCAGTCCCTAAAAAGTGCATCCAACCTTTGTCTTTAAGTAAGCCATCTTCACGAAGTTTAAGTATCCTCTTTAATACACATCTCATATTACGCATGTTAATACCTGCAAATGCGTAACCTTCTAATGTTTTGGATTCGTCTCCGTATGCTTCTTTTACAAAGGCTGGGTCTGAAAAATGTTTTACTGATTCATACCACTGGTCAGAGGTGTATTCATCAGAGCCGGATAAAACATTTAAAAATTTACACTTCTCTGGGTTTCTGTTTCTTAAAAAGTAGTCTAAATTTAATACTGATATATCAACAGTATCTTGGAAACTTGTAAGTCCTGTTTTTTCAGTGTATGGTGGAACAGCCGCAAATCCTGGGATATCCAATGTCATTGCCCAATCAGAGGTGTGCTCTTCCCATGCAAGTATTTTCTTACATAGTCCTAGTCTTGCAGGATCATTTGGATCTTTAGCATTTGCCCAATCCATTTTAAGAACACCTGTTGCAATTTGGAAACCACCTGAGTCTCCTAGGATCATAGTATTATTTTTATCCCTTTGTTGCACCATGGCTTCTTCTTTATCGCTTTGCTCTATTTTTAAATGAGCATGTCCTGCTGAATATAATCCATATGGGTAATGGAAGTAGGCGTCTTGCTTTAGAAAATTTAATCCGTCTAAGCCGTTTTCAAAGCCATCAATAGTTCTCCATTCGTCTGGATTATCTAAACATTTTTGTAATTGTTTAGTATAAAAACTACTGATTGCTGGCAAATAAACTGCGTAATCAGATTGTGTTTTTCCTAAGTCCAATCCTCGGCCTCACTTTTATATAAGAGGTATGTAATACCTAAGCCTACTGTAATCAGTGGCTCCGCATTTATATAATTTAATACAGGGCCTAATGCGTCAAAGCCTAGTAATACACTTGTTGCTAAAACAAGCAAGAATAGTGCTCCTGCTAGTTCAAACAAATTTGTTATTGTAAGTGCTACTGTTTTCATTTTTTCTCCTATTTAAACCATTTTAACAACAGTTCATCTATACGAGCATTTATTACATTAATTGCTGTATGTAAATGTCCTGTGTCTTGTGGTTGAAGTCTAGAAGTTAGTATTTCTACTTCCTTTCTTAATACTTTAATTATCCCAAGTTTTTCTTCGTTATCCATAACTATTTTCTCTCCTAACTTTTAGTAGGTAGTAAGTATGTGTAAATACCTAATCCACTATCTACTTTAATTTGTAGTAGTCCTTGATTATTGATACTTAAAACACAATTACCACTGTTCCCAAGTCTTAATATTTTTAAAACAACATCTAAAGGCCAATTTAAGTCTGAAGTAATGTTGCCATCATCGATATTACTAATAAGAACTTTTGCTCTATCACTAATACCATCTCCTATACTGAAGAATAATTGATTGCCATCTGTGCTAGGCGAAAACATTGCTTCGTATGAAGCCAATATTGTATTAAAATAACCTAAGTCTTTTAAATTCTTAGCACTAGGAATAATATTAATATCAAATTCAGCACCTTTAAACTTCATGCTTTTTAGTTGTTGATTAATAACATCTGCTAACATAAATCTATAATTAGCATCAGTTCCATCTGGACTAACAAATTCTACTTCAACAGGAACTTGTTCTCCGTTTCTTTCTTGAAACTTAACTTGAACTGTTCCGTCATCTCCATCAAAACCTGGATAAGTTAAGTAACCTTGTAAAACACCCATTCTGCTTAAACCAATAGTTGCATCAACAAAGTCAGCAACAGGATGTAATGTTTGACCTTTAAAAATTACAGTCTTGTCTGCGTCAACAGCCTCGACTTCTGTTTTCTCTAGGTCACCTGTGATTTTAACCATCTCAAAGATGCCTAAACCATGTGTGTGTTTTAAGATATCTTTCAGTATATCTTTTATTGCATTTTCGGCCATAAATAATTCTCCAATATTAAACTATTATTATACATTACTATTTAGATCTGTCAAGTCTTTTCTGCCAGTTTTTTTCGATTAAAAATCAAAGAATAAATTAAGTGATTCACTCTCGTTCATCCTCTTTAAATCAAACCCCATTGCTCCAATTACATTTGAGATCTTTTTATCCAATACTGCTTCTTCCATACCTTCCTCATCAAAAGGTAATTCTTTGAACCAATTGGGTAAGTTGAGTTCATCGGTTGGGTATGCAACACTAGTATATCCCATTGGATTAGACTTCATTCTACATACAACAACCTTAGCACCGTCTGTAATAGGTAAACTATAATTATCACTATTTGCTTTCTTTAAGTTGTTCCAATTAATACTTGCTCTAACATGACCTGGTATCATATTGCTTTTGCTTTTGTTTTCATTCTTTAATGTATCTAATTTATGCAGTCTATAATTGTCCGGAACTTTTGCGTTATTAAGAATTTTTTGTGAATATAAAGTTACATTATTTGCCCTTTTAGGCATACCTTTTGACCATGGTTCTAAACTTTTAAAATGTTGTTTATACTCTTTAATAGTATTAATAACGTCATCTTCTGTTTTACCGTTTAGACAATCTAATAGTATTTCTTCTAAAAACTCTTGCACAAATTCAGGTGTGTCTGATCTTTTAATATCAAGACCCATAACTTTTAGTTTGCCACCCGGTGGTTGCCAGCCTTCTATATCTAAGCAATTAATAGCATATCGTTTCTTAGTAATAAACAGTCCTGCTCTACCAACTACCTCTCTACCTGCTTTCATTACTTTTCCTGAGGATAAAGGAACATTAAATTGATCTTTTAAGAATTGCGGAAATGTTTTACTAACAGACTCTGATATATGATCATATAATTTTAGTGCCCCTTCTAAGTCAAACTCTTGTCCTTTCTCCAATATTGGTTGAGCAGTAAAATATACAGAGTCAGTATCACCGTATATAATTGTGTCTCCTATATGATTGTAATCACCTGTAAGTAGTTTATTAGTTTCTGCTCCCATGTGTTTTGTAATAGTTCGTCCAGTTAATGTAGTTGATTGTCCTATTCTATGATCAAAGAACCTACAGCCTGGATTAAGAATCGCACCATACAAACTGTTTAAGTTAATCTTTTTAACTAACTGTCTTTTATCCCAAAAGGCTTTATCAGTATCAGTTGTTGCATCTTTTCTTTTTGCTTGTAATAGTTGTCGTTCTTTATACCAACGTTCTAATAGTCCAGGAACAATACCTTGTAAGTCTGTTTTAAATATAGTTCCATTTGCACTAATGTTCCATGGTTGATCACTATTAAATATTAAATTATAAACATCAGCACCAGTGCATTCTAAACTTGTTCCGTCTGCCATATCTAAATTCATTACATGATTAACATCTTTATCTATTACCATTTGGTATTCGTTGCTACCAAACTTACCTAACCAAGCATCAGCAAATGATTTCTTTTCTAATGTCATTTTATTTGTAATTTCTTCGTCAGTATATGTTTGTCTTAGTTGTCCTACAATAGTTTCAGGAGCCATGTTTAATGCTCTAAACACACTAGGGTAAAGTGAATTTAAATCCATTGAGCCTACCCATTCATGTAACCCTTTCTTTGGAAATGCTACATAAGCACCAGCCGCTGTGTGTCCCCATAATGAATCTGATTCTCTTGTTTTACTCCTGTCAGGAACAACCATGTTGCGCCTATGTGATTCGTTAATGATTGCTTGTTCTGTTGTTGCTACCGCACCCATTGTTACAGGAAGTAATACAGTATTATCATGAGCAATAGTATTAGCAAGGTCTATAAATTGTAGTTTTTTATCAATCTTATCTAACAACATAACGTCTTGAATGTTATATTCTAAGAATTTCTTAAAATCATGATTGTATAATCTATCTAGTGATCCTTCGTATGCTACTTTCTTTTCGCCTACTTCCATCTCGCCAATATAGTCTAATCTATAACTGTGTCGTTCTTCATAGTTGTATTTTCTATAAAGTTGTAAATAATCTAAATGAACTCTACCAATAAGATCATAACTTATTCTATCAGACCCCATAAGATGAAACTTACGTTCTTTAGGTAATTGGTTTAGTAAACATAGTTTTCTAGTTTCTTGCTTACCTAATACTCTTGTTATTCTATTTACTGTATAAGGAATATCATAACCTTCACTGTTCCAACCACTAAGAATATCTGCATCATCTATTAATGTTAAAAACTGTTGAAGCATCTCTGCTTCATTACGACAAAGTATTACCTCAGGCATATCTTTTGCAATTTCTTCTGCTTGCTCCCAAGTTAAAGTTTTAGGTGGAACAGCAAAACATATCATTGCGTCTATCCATTGTAAGTAAACGCCTATAGCAGTAATTGGCGTGAATGGATCGTCAGGTGAACTATATCCTCTTTTCGGATCAAAGTCTACCTCAATATCAAAAAATGCAGTATGTAGTTTGGGCGGTTCTATTCCGTTATAATGTTTTTCTAATGTTTTATTTAAAGGCCTAATATCGCTTTCACAAAGTTGTTTACTTTTATGTAGACCTTTATTTTTTCTAAAGTCTTTATTGCTACGACATCTTATTTCAGATACAGGTTCACCATAGATATTTCTATGCTTGCCTTTGGGATCTGGGTAATAAAAATTGTATTCTGGAGGAAGTTCGTTGATTCTTCTAGTGGAGCCATCACGTTCAACAACTATAATCTTGTCTTTGGTTGTGTCGTGAAAAGCATCGATGTAACTCATGTATGTATATCCTCAAGCAACATTTTTTGGCTGTCGCAACACCAGTTAATTAATTATAACAAAAAGTAGTAATATGTCAATCAAAAATTAAAACTATTTGTTATAGTGTCTTTCCAACAGACTCGAGTATAGTCTCAAGTTCGTCAAATTTATCAAATTCATCTTGGAAGGCGGCCTTATGTGCAACTTTAATTGCTTTATTAAGTGTTGCTGGTTTAAGGTCCATTTCTTCTGCTATTGCTTTTACAGTCTCTCTAAGACCTGTTTGCAATGCATCTACTTCATATAATACTTGATCGCCTTCTGTAATAAGTCTTTTGAGGCGGTTGATCTCTTCTTGTGTGAACGTTCTATTAAATGCCATATTTTTATCTCTTTGTGTCTGCGTTAAAGTTAATATTTATATCTAATGGCTCTAAGGTATCTGCAATTATGGTTTCGTCGACATTTACTTGAAATGAACGTTTAATTCCGGGGAATTCCATAAATGATATTTGCTCTAGAATTGAGCGATTTTTAATTTCGTTGCCGGAAGGATCATAAGCGATAAACAGATCGCCTGTGAAATAAACGGTTACGATCATACTTCTATGCTGGCTTCGAAAGTAAATTGATGGTCTGGAAATTCATCTAGTAAAACTTGTGCTATTTCGTCCCCCTCATCTGCATCTATATCTTCGTCTAGTATTATTTCATGTAGAAATAATTCACCATCAGCATCTGAGTCTTGATATATTAATACATCTACTGATACTTTATCTTCTGTTTCTTTACTAATGCCTACTATTAATTTAGTAGGAACAATAGATTGCACTACATCGAAAAACTCAATAACGTCTTCGTCAGGTAGTGCTTCTCTTGTATTAAATCTTACGAAATGTTTTATGAACATAATTATCCAAATTAACTTTAATCTTTACCTTTATCTGTGCCTGCGTATAGTCCAAACCATGCCGCACCTGCACCAACAATAATACTTATCAATCCTGACTGCTCTAATGACGGAGCATCGAGTTCCATAAACCACATTGTTGAATAATAAAGTAAGAATACATAAACCGATAAAAACAAACGGGGGAATATTCTCCAAGCATCAACTGCCTTTGCTAAGTCTATCCAACCCTGATATTTGTTTTTACTACTATCAACAAGGTTAGTGTCTACTTCTAGTTCGATATTAACCTTTTTTGTTTCTATTTTTTCTATTTCTGGCATAGTATAACTCCCTTACCTGTGTGTTATACTACTATTTATCAATAAAAAAAGAAAACCCGCCTTCTAGTTCAGTCTAGTATGACGGGTTATTCTACTCACCCTGTATGGGGATATCTGAGTAGCCTTGGCTTACTGTTTTCAGCCACTACTCTGTTCTGTATCTTCTAGGGTGGCAAACTTAATCCTATTAATCATAGTTTCTTTAAAGTTTGTCCATTTACTTATTTGTTGAGCCTTAATGTAGCCAGTTATTTTAACTTTAGAGTTTTCAGGAAGTTTAACTGCTGGTCCACCATCTGCGAAAAACTTTAATATGTGTTGGTCGTCAACACTAGCAGTAATTAAGTAACTACCGGTTCTAGGAATAAACCTTCTGTATTCAATAACAACATTATCAAATGTATGTCTAGTATTTAACTCTCCTACATAATCAGATGTTCTACCTAATATTCTTTCCCTATCTTCCCAAGTATCTGATTCAACTTTATTAAAGTAGACTTTAGGTAAACTTGCGGCAATACCAATTTGTTCTTTGCCTGCGGCTTTAGAGGTAATAAACCTAAGAACGTTTTTCTCAAAATCAGTAAGGTCACGTTCCATTGCTTTAATACCTAAACCTTTTAAGTAATCAATAATTTCATCTGCTAAAGCATAATCTGTTTCAGCAATTTGAAGATCTTGTCCTTGGAAGAAGTGTGAATATAATAAAGAACTATTAGATTTCTTATCTGTGTCGTCATACTTTTTAACAAAACCATTGTTAATTCTATGTGCGGCCGAACTTGCGGCTAAAATTGATCTTACTGGAAATTCCATATTCTACTCCTTTACCTAACTAATACATATATAATAGCATCTTTTGGTGATTTGTCAACCATTAATTGTCTTGTTAAAAAGCGAAACCCCCTAAGAAATAGGGGGTCTCTACCGTGTTCGTTGTGGGAGGATACGAACACTAGGGGGGAACCCATACTAATATTTAGTATGGATTCTTCCTTGGGTCATTAAAAAGTGACCCTCTTTATGCAAGTGCTTTCTGCCAGCTCTTTCCAAGTCTTTGGACTCATCTGTGCTAAGTCAGCAATCTTAAGAACCATTCTCAAAGATATCTCTCTAAGCCTAGAACTCTTAAGAACCATAAAGTCTATGATTTCTTTTTCAAGTTCTTTCTTAAACTTGTATTCTTTAAGCATACCATCTCTCACAATTTGGTTGATTCTAAGAAACTTATCAGCAATAGTATCCATTCCTAAATCAATGTAGTGACATCTGGACATTAATGCTTCTAAGTGGTCTTTGATCTTCTTACTGCGAACATTTTCAAAGTTCACATTAGTAATAAAGATTACACCACCTTTAAACTCAAACCTATCAGGCACACCTTCTCTTCTAAGTGCATTAGATTCTGCTTTCCAAGATATGTGTCTTTTCTTGCCTGAATCTAATACTGCTTTGAGCATGTTCAAACATACGTCATCAAACAATATGCTATCACAGTCATCAAAAACAAGGATGTCGCCTTTGGATGAATTATTAAATAATGTTTGGTATAAACCAATTGGTGTCATAGAACCTTTTACAACTTCTGTTCTTGGTGGAATGCCCGACAATTTTGTCATTGCATCATATTCATCAAGAATGGTTTCAACACCATATGATTTACCAACTCCTGGAGGGCCACTAACAATAAGTCCGCGAACCACACCATTAGCAACAGCATCAGTCATTTGATCTAAAATCTCAAAACGACCTTTAATTCTGTCCATTGCTTCTTGTGGAGTTTCTTTTTTTACTTCTTTCTTCTCAACCGGCATAAATGTTTCATACTCGTCTTTACTAGACGGTATAACATCTAATGGTGATTTTACTAAAACTCTAATCTTTGTAGAATTTGGTCCCATTAAAGAACTGCCATCGACAGTTACAAAGGCACCCTTCTTACCAAAGGTCAGTGGTTTTACTACTGGAAAAATCGCATTTTCGATTGGGGCATTGCGATAACTACCCTTCTTTATTTTAACAAAGTTTTTCATTCTGCCTCCCACGGCTTTATTAACTTAAACTATATACATAGTATAGCATCAAAACAGGATCTGTCAACCCCTTAAACAACAATATTGTAAATTTCTTCCCAATTTAGCACTATTTTTGCTGGTCCTTCGTAGTTCATATTGTGACCATGCTCCATTAAGAGGCTTTGTAACCCCATTTCGTGTCCTATATCAGCATTTTCAGGCTTATCTTCAAGCCAAAAGCATCCTTCGTATTTAGGTGCTAGTTCGGCCAGCACTTCGTTCTTATCTGCTCCTGTGTCTAAGCATATAACGTCTAAGAAGCATTCCTCACCAAACAACTTACCGAGGTTTCTTTTTCTTAATTGTTGTGCATAAGGCAACAAACTTAGACTAGTTATTGCTATGAATTGGAATTGGTGTTGCTCATGTAATTTTTTGATAAAATATTGAGCATCTCTCAATGGCGGTAGAAAACCAATTGCCGCTGATTCATTAAATGTTTTTATAATTAAGTCCCCAGATGCATCTGTAGGCAAATTATATTTTTCTCTTACATTGTAAAATCTGTTGTGTCCGATTACTGGTTGGTGGCCTTGGAATTCCATATATTCGCCAAAAGCATATTCCCAATTAAGAACAACACCATCTACATCAGTAAGAATAATTTTGGATTTATCTATCATATCTTTACCTTTATGTTACTATAACTATTATACTGCTTTTATGTAGTTTGTCAACCGAAAAATAATAAATAATAGCATGTCAAAGACCTATCCAATATTTCCGGAATTAATAATTGAGGGCGAACTTTCCTTAGATACTAGCATAACTAAAAGAATAAGAGCAGGAGTTCTTGATGCTAAAAATTCAGGTAGTGCGGCAAAAACCAACTTTGGTTGGATGACTGATAAAGGGTTACCACAAGAAGAAGCAATAAAAAATTTACAAATTTTATTAGGCAATATGTTTGTTGATGAGATAGATAAAGCATTAAATGGTAATGTTAAGAAACAAGTAGAAGTTAATATTATTGAACCTAATGTTATTGCAGTAGCACCCGGACATGTCTATCCGGTTAACATAGATAGGGACCGTTGGTATAATTGTATTCTTTGGTTACAAACAACAAATAAAGGATCAATGTTATATCAAGAAAACTTTGGTGCAAAACTCCAGAGCACACCTCCTTTATTACAACCACATACTAATTACATTAAACCGAAGTTATTTAGGTATGCATTCTTTCCTGCACACATACCATGGGGATTATCTCCCAATCAAAGTGCAGTGGAAACAATAGTTTTGAACCAATCGTTTGTAACTAAACCGAAAGTAAGTAAATGACCTATGTTGTCCAAAGTGCTTGTGTAGGATGTAAAGATGCAACATGCGTTGAAGTCTGCCCTGTAGACTGTTTTTATGAAGGCCCAGAGATGCTCGTCATTAATCCAGATGAATGTATAGATTGTGCTCTTTGCGAGCCTGAGTGTCCTGTAGATGCAATATTGCATGAAGACGAAATCCCAAATGCTGAAGTGCCTTTTATAGAAATTAATGAAAAGATGTCTCAAATATGGCCTAATATAGATGAGTCAAAAGAACCATTAGCACATGAGTCTCCGTATTCTGTAGAAGAAGCCATAAAAGTTGCTTCAAAAGAAATGCCATAATAAATATAATTGTATTCACAAATGAATACGATACACTGACACACAGGAGAAGCAAATGACCAATAAATCAGGGTTCGAACTACGAGCCGACTTATTAAGCCAAGCAGAAGGTATTTTAACTAGTAACTATCAAAGAGAAGTTGACGCAATTTATGCACACAACGATTCTTTCCCTAATGATAAAAAACCTTTACCATTAAGAGAAATCACTAGTGAAGAAATTATTATGACTGCTAGACACCTTAATGAATTTGTTACTGAAAAGTAATATATAACCAAGAATACTCATACACCTTAAGTTACTATACTATATAGGTGTATGAGTCCTTTTTGGTATAATTATATGTTATGGTTTTGTATTGGAGGGGTAATAGGTTCTGTTATCATACTTGTAAGAAAATATCTCTTATAAAAGAAAGGGCCTTTAAAAGGCCCCTTCTAAGTTTTCTATTACTTCAGTCTATCAACTAAACTCTAACTATTATCCAGTGTAGTTATAATGAACTGTCGCTGTAATAACACCTGCTGTTGGAACACTTGCAGTTGATCCATTCGATTGTTTGAATTGGACTAAAACTGTAGCATTCTTAGTAAGTGTATCATCACCGTCTAAATTAATAATATATGAACCTGCTGTTGCCGCATCAGCGTCTGCAGATGCAACTAGTGTGTTTCCAGCACCAGCATTTTCTTTAATTAAAATATGGTTAAATGATCCACCGCTAAAGGCTGTTCCTACTTTAAGAACAATCTTATCTGCGTAGTAAGTTCTACTTGAAATGTTTGGCATTGTGCCAATTGCAAATGAACTATCTGAACTGTTAGCAGTAAATGCCCCTCTAATAATAAGTCCTTCACCACCGTTATTCTCGACATAGTCGACAATTGCCGCTGATGTTGGAATAGAAGTATCATTATCGTTACTACCAATACCATCACCTTCATCAACAAACTTGGTTATAGCAATGCTTTCACCTGAGTCTGTTAAAGTTCCAAAACTAACTGCTCCAGATATAGTAGCACTTGTTCCTGTAAACGCCGCCGCTTCAAAGCCAGCCGCCGCTAGTGTTAAATCACCAGCAGTTGAACCGTCTGCAGTAGTTGTTGCCGCTATAAACCTATCTGTTGATTGATCCCATCCTAAGAAGCCGTTGTTTCCGTCGGATCCTCTTTCGTATATGTGACCAATGTCGTTAGGGTTAGCACCGCTTAAACCAGACTGTAGAACAATTATAGTATCTTCAACTGTTGTGTTTGTTGAAGCAACACTAGTTGTCGCTCCATTTACAGTTAAGTTACCGCCAATTACAGCATCACCTGTTGTTGTGATTGATGCAACACCTGTAAGAGCACCACCTGTTAAGGTTGCTGTTCCGTCAGTTATTGTTGTGGATGTAACCGAAGTTAATCCAGTCACTGTTGCGTCTAGAGCCACACTAATTTCATTTCCAGAACCAGTAGTTGTGATGTTGTTACCACCAGCAATATCTAATACTTCTGAATCTAAGTCAATGCTTAATGCTCCGCCTGCGTCACCTTGGAAGTCTAAGTCTGCTCCGCCAACTGCTGAGTCAACGTATGCTTTTACAGATTGCTGTGTAGGAAGTAAAGAAGCACTATTACTAGCCATATTGTCTTCGTCGACAAAGGCTGTAATTGTAATAGAACCATCACTTAAAGAACCATATTGAATAGTTCCAGAAGCAGTAATACTATCTGCACTTGTTATATTTCCACTAGCAATTTCTAATGTTCCATCCTTAAGTCTACCAACTGTTACATTACCACTGAATGCACCAGTAGTTGCCGCACTTAAAGCACC
>Ga0315328_10000708_pt1 | contig 14733 bp, 23 predicted proteins | sample M120032315metaG_FD_203462 | JGI IMG/M metagenome (GOLD analysis project Ga0315328, IMG submission 203462) | Ammonia-oxidizing marine archaeal communities from Monterey Bay, California, United States - M1 200m 32315 | ecosystem: Environmental > Aquatic > Marine > Intertidal zone | place: USA... | reverse complement strand
TCATGGACCTCAGTAATACGGTATGGGGAGACACAGGTGTGGGACGGGCACGGGCTTCGTAGGTACCCGGCCCAGCAGAAGGAGAGCGCACGTAAGCGTCATAGGTCCGACATTCTGAGGTTGGGAGTGGACTTCGGAGAGGTCATGGAGGACTCAGTTTCTGCATTGGGTTTGCTGTCTATTAGGTCGTGGCAAGCATGGGCAGGTTCGGGCTATGACCCCTCTCGTGACTACAACACCGACGAAGATGAAGGGCCAGATAGCCACCAGATAGTTGCTATCGGGGGGGAGGACCTAGATGAGGATAACGAGGTTTCTTCCACCCATGATCTTGCTATCGGTACTGTAATAGAGCGGCACGAAGACGAGAAAGTGTTGCTACCGGGTATTGGCCTTGAGACCATCACGTCATTGGGGGAACAAACCACCGATGAGCAGGGACAATACACCGAAATCGCCCCAACGGTAGTGAACACACTGGCTAGTACTGGAACTCTTCTGAGACAGTGCGATAGTTGCTATCTGGCGGCGAGGTGTCCCGCATTCAAGGAACATTCAGAATGTGGCTTTAAGTTGCCCGTGGAGATTCGCACCAAGGACCAACTGAACTCAGCCATGCGTGTGATGATTGAGATTCAGGCCAGCCGAGTTCTGTTCGCTCGCTTTGCCGAGGAACTGGAGGGACAGGGACTGGACCCGGCCCTCTCTGCCGAGATGGATCGGTTGTTCACCCTCATAGACAAGATGAAGAACGTGAACGAATCTCGTGAGATGCTGTCCATCTCAATGGAGACCAGAGGTACCAGCGGAGTGCTCTCCCGGTTGTTCGGGGAGCAGGCAGGACAGGCCGCTCAGACTCTCCCCGGCGGTGGTTTTAACGAAGAACAGAGCAACCAACTGTTAACCGAGATCCACGACGCTGAGGTATTGGACTGATAGTGTGAGTCCTGTAATCGAATACTACGACAGTGATGACGACGACGACGATCCTACGTTGGTAGATACCAGCGGGGTGGAGTACGGATACTGCATTAAGGGACAACAAGCAGTACCGTTATCTGACCTTACGTGGGATGGTGTGTGTAGAAAGTGTGCTGTATGTGATGAAGACTAGCCGGGACAACGTGGGATGGTTGAATGGAAACACCAGATTGGATAACAGACGCTACCTGCCGTGGTAAAGCACAGTTCATGTGGTATCCACCTATGGAAGCCAAGGACCCCAACCAGTGGTATGAGATGGGCCGAGCCGTGTGTTCAACCTGTCCCGTGTGGGAGCCCTGCCTAGAGGCTGGGAAGGACGAGAAGTGGGGCATGTTTGGTGGGTTGACCCCCAAAGAACGCAAGCGCCCTTCCAACAGTCATGGCAAGTGGGAGGACTATCGGAGGGGCTGCCAGTGTGGAGCATGTTTATTGGCACACACCCTCCAGATGGCCGAGGAGCCAATCGACCCAAGCCTCTTGCCAAACCAAGGTGACCCAGAGTATGATGAGCCCAGCAGGATGCTCTTTGACATTCTGTAACCACCAACATTGCAGGGGGACTTATGTTTCTGGTACGAGTAATCTCCGTAGGACTGCTCACGGTCATACACCTAGGATGCTATGCTAGTGATCTAGGGGGTGAGGATGGCTTCGACAGCATGGAAAGCCGCAAGCGGACCCATGCTGCACCGGGGTTCGATTCCCCGCACCTCCACCCGGTAGACGGCGGGGGCGTCGTTGCTTCCCCCACCACCGCAACCACCCCCCCGTCGTCTACCACCACCACTACCACCACTACCACCACTCCGAGCGCAATGTATTCACGATACGAGTACTACGAGCGGAGTCCCCGTGTTACTGACCTCCAGATCGAACTGGACATGAAGGACGTGGACGGCGTCTATGGCCCCGCCACTCGTCGCAAGCACATCGACGCTCTTGGTGGTCCCTCCGTTGCCGTCCTCACCTTCTATCCAGAGGTCTGGCAGAATCCGACGCCCTGCTCCCACGGGTGCCTGCCGGGTAATGAGCACTATGAACTACCGACACTGGGTGAACTCATCAACGAGTACTTCCTACCAGAAGACAGAGAACTGGCCTTAAAGATCGCCTTCTGTGAATCAAGCGGACGGAGTTGGGACATCGGATCTAGTGAAGTGTCACACGCCTTCGCCGTTGGGTGGTTCCAACACCTAGCCAAATACTGGCCGGAGCGTTCCGAGAAAGCCGGGTGGGGTGAGTACCATCCGTTCCACGGACGAGCCAACGTGGGTGTAGCATCATGGTTGTTCTACAGCAGTGGGGTTCACCACTGGAATCCATCTAAAGCATGTTGGGGGTCTAGTTGATTAGATTTATTAGAAACTGGTACGTGACCATCATCCCTCTCGTGATCATGCTCGCTTTAAGCATGTTCCTGTTGTACGTAATCCTTCAGAGGGGGTCAGGGTGATCATGGTATCATTAAAGTATGCCCACCCCTACTGGTCCTCAGTGGTCTGACTTCAGCCCTCAAGAGCAGCATGTCCCCGATGAGATTATGGACTCTGCCAAGTCGGCTACGAAGGCTGGGGCTGCCGTAGCAAGGAAGGGCTTTGACTCAGCCAGCAAGGGTACTCAGGTAGCCACGCTGGCTACTGCCGCCGCTGGTGTTCTAGGAGCCGCTGGAGGAGTGCTGCCAGTGGACACGGGTCTAATGGTTGCGGCTAGTTCTCCTATCCTCCCATTCGCCCGCCACGGTGTGGAGCATCTTGTTTCTATGCACACCAACCCAGAGCGATTGCCGTTGAAGAGGGCTCTCAGCCCGTCACGCTTCGTCAAAGGATTGCTGGACCCTCCGGGGACTCCAAAGCGTCGATAGTAACTTTCTTCTAACTACACTTGCTATTCTCCCAGAGTGGCAGATAGTGTTCTTTGTGGAAGGGAGAACCATGAGCGAAGACACCATCGGATACACGACCTACGACACCCCTATGGGGAAGGTTACCGTCTACACAGTAGACGAGCCGGGGGCTAAGGGGAACAAGGCGGGCACTACAAAGATGGTCTACAAAGACCCACCCCCTCGCCCCATCAAGTTGAAGAAGAAGTATCGCCAACAGTCTTAATCAAACACGAAGCACAACACGAAGCACAACACGAAGGGACGCTTTAAGAGCATGAACGAAACACAAGACGAACGACCAATCATCAGGGTGGCTCCTGCACCTCCATCCGAGGGAGGTGGGCACAACGTGACCATCGCCTTCGACGTGGACCTTGCACAGGAGCACGAGGAGTACCTCCAGTACGTCCATCGACAGAGGCCCGAGGACCAGCATCCGTTCTTGGACGAGGTGGCCTACATCGCACAGGAGATCATGGAAGGCTTCATGGACCAGTCGTCCATCGACTCCCGAGGCTTCGGGCTGGCCCTCCGCAAGGGACGGGTGATCGTGAACGACGTTCGGGCTGTCGCCCTCGCAGAGAAGTACGCCCCTAAGGACGAGCCGTTCTAACAGACCGTGGAGGGTCGGAGGCGTCTGCTACTTCCCACAGCGTCCCCGCCCCGGCCCTCCACACCCCACGAAACGAGGAACCCCATGAGCATAGATACCAAGCCCACATCCCCCGGATGCCTGCCGACGGGTCCACCATGCGACGAGTGTGGCGGTTCGCCTGTGTATGAGTACCCACTAGATCCACGCAACCTGTGTATGGGATGTCTGGGCGAGGCTGACCCGATGTGGCGGGAGAAGAAAATGGGCATCAAGGTGATCGACAATCGCCCACATACAATACTACGAGACGAGGAATAATGATTGAAGTACGTATGCGATACGATGGTAAGAGGTATCGCCTTGGCACGTTCAAGACCGCCGCTGAGGTTGCCGCCGCCAAGGTAGCGGCGACCCATGTACTGGTTCGGGTGGAGGCTGACAAGCCCGCCCCGGCTCAGTCCCAACCACGGCCTCTTCCCGGCTTGACTACCCTCTCTAAACTCGTGGACATGGGTGTCTATGACCGGGACGCCGATAATATCGTGGTGCTCCTCCTCAAGTTGAAGAAGCGCTACGACATGGTGACCGAGGGCACGAAGAGTGCCACTCCTCCAGAGCAGACTCTGAGTTTAGACGAGATGCTGGAAGTCAGTGGTGGGCACTCCATTTGATATTGGTATTGACATAATCCCAGAGGCTCCACTAGGCTGGAGCACAGCGAGGAAGAAGTACACAAACAGTAATACATCTACCCCACAAGGAGGGGAAGCATGAGTCAAGAATCCAGCGAGTGGCTGAACCAGAATGTTCTGGTCGGTTTCACTTCCAAGCGTGGTAACGCATGGCACTACCGTGCCAGCGAGCAGGGCGATGAGCCCAACCACTACGAACTCGCCATCCCGGTTGAAGACGTGGAACGCCGCCTCTTCTACTGGGAGGCCAAAGAGTTCCCCGTCACCATCACCGTTCCGACCAACACGTCGGATGTGGACATTGCTGGTGTGGACGCCCTCACGGGTGCTGCCTACAAGCACGTCCCGGTCGGTGACTACAAGGCCATTGGACGGTCGGACACCAACGAGGTGTTCCGCATGTTCAAGACCTCCTACGCCATCCACCAGTACCGTGAATGGCTCCTGCACACGGTTGCCAACCTGATTGACGACGATGAACTTTCCGTCGCCAGCGCTGGCCTCCTCCAGAACGGTGGAGTTGCTTGGGTGAGTGTCGAACTCCCCGAGAACCTTGAGACCCCTCAGGGCTTCACCATCCGTCCCCAGTTGCTGGCGACGACCTCCCATAATGGGACCCTAGCGACAACTTTTAAGCAAACTGCGACTGCTGTCGTTTGCGATAATACCCTGTCGTGGGGCCTTCAGGATCAGGGGCAGGTGAGTCGCACCCGACACACCACCAACTCCGGGTTCCGTCTCCAGTCGGTGCGTGAGGCACTGGACATCGTCCATGTGGCCGGTGACGAGATGATGGCCGAGATTGAGCGGCTGTCCAACATCAAGGTGGACAACTACCAGTTCGACCGGATCATCAAGCGCTTGGTCCCGGTCCCCTCGCTGGAGTCCAGCAATCAGGCCGGGGTGACCCGAGCCGAAAACAAGACGGAGCGTCTCCGGTCCCTCTGGACTGGTGACCCCCGTGTGGCCCCTTGGAAGGGCACGGCTCTGGGCGTGGTGCAGGCGTGGAACACCTACGGCCACCACTACACCGGCAAGGCTGAGAAGCGTGCCGAGCGCAACATGGTGAACGCCCTCAACGGGACCACCTCCAAGGCCGACAAGTTCGTCCTTGATGCAGTGCTGGAGACCGTCGGGGTCTGAGGTCAGCGGGTTGGACTGGGGCGTCCCTACCGTCCCAGCCCTTCCCGGTGCCTTTAGTAAGCACCTACAACCAGACGGGAGGAACCACTCAGGGGGGACTCCCGTTGCCGGTCCTGAGCATGACTTGAAACTGCTCCCAATCGAACAACGAGGAGTGAGTACGTGACCACCGCAGCCGAGAAGCACGAGTTCAATGAGGACCAGAAGAAGCGCCGCCTCTACTACGAGACCGAGGGCCGACACCTCTCTCGTGTAGAGGATGCGATCACCAAGTTGGAGAAGTCCATCGACAAGCACTTGGGCTACCTCATTGACCTGCTCCAGCAGTGGATGGATGAAGAGGAGAAGCGACGCAAGGAAGAGTACCGTCGTTCGACCTACGGGATGTACGACCCCTATCAGCACCGGACACAGCGGGGCTCTGACGACCACCGTTGGTCTGGTATCGCCGCCGACGGTAACCGTCACGAGCCGTACCGCAATCCGTTCAAGCAGCGTCCGAGCCGGGGTGCCAACCAACCATCCGATCCTAATGATGGGCAGCCGGGTCCTCACTTGGGTGGCAAGCACTGAACAGGTCCTTGCCAGACTCCCAGTACCACCATTAGACTTGAGTTCAGCGAGAAGAAACCAACAAGGGGAAGGGAACACCTTGAACATCATCACCATTTATCATCGGGTGGCCGACGAAGGCATCGGCTGGGACGAGTACTCAGCCGGGGACACGCTGGAGACCGCCTACGCATACGTTGACGAGGAATGGAACGAGGAGGTCGACAGCGTCGATCCTGCTGCCTTCCTGTCGACCGTGTACCGGCAGAACAACGCCGTTGACGGTACTGAGATCAACGTCCAGAAGAGCAAGCGCTCCCTCTCAGTGGGTGACGTGGTCGGTCTTCCCGACAGCACCTACTGGACGGTCCTGCGGCTTGGCTGGGGACCTGTCGATGAGATCGACGTGGGTCTCTCCATCACCGTCGAACCCTACGAGGCAGACGGTGGGCTGTGCCCCCGGTGTGCGTCCAAGGCACTCGTGGTGCCGGTGAACCACAACGCCCTGAGCCGCACCTGTCGTGAGCCCGGTGATACTCATGTCTACGTCTGCGACTCGTGTGGCGAGGAGGAAGCGTGGCAGGACTGGAGCGGTGGAGCGACACCGCAGGAGCAGTGGCCGGTGGTCGAAGGCTACGAGTCACCCTTCCGGCTGTCCGACGAAGAGATGCTACAGATTGAGGACCGGTCGTGACCGGCTGCCAGCACTGCGGTGAACCAATCAGTGTCGACGCCCACGGCGTGTACGTCGATGGCACCGGAGGCGATGTCTGCTGTGCCGACACGTTCATGGAGAAGAACGTGAACGGAGAACATCAACCCGAGGGGGTGACGGCATGACTAAGCGCTACCGGGCCACCCTCCACGACCGCATCTACCACTGTGACTACCTGTTGAGTCGGGCCTCAATGCTTCCGGCCAGCGACGAAGAGCGAGCCGAGGCCATCGCCTTCCTCACGGAACTGCGGAGCGAGTACCGACACGCACTGAGTGAACTGTCCTTGAGGAGGGCGAACTGACATGGACGACGACATCATCCTGTCCCACGGGTCGGAGCGGGGGACGAAGGTGCTCTACGCTGTGCTCTACGCTGACGACGCCTACGTCTACGAGGTGAAGGGTAAGACCCTCACAGCCAAGTACAACCTCTCGCATACAGACCTGATTGCGGCGATTGACCAGTGGATCTTGGCGAACTCCTGATGGCTACCATCTCACAACAAACGGAAACGACTCTCACGAGGAAGAAGATCATGGCGAGTCGTGAGGCCGAGGCCCAGCGACTGAGGGTCCAGTGGGCCATCGCTGCCGAGGAGAAGAAGCGTCGCCACAAGGAGGCGCTGGAGCACGCACGACGAACATCTATCAACGAGAAGAAGGACAACAGAAATGCTTGACATACTTGCAGACGACGTGGCTCGCTTGGACCGAGCCGTCAAGACAGCCAAGGAGAGGCTGGACGAGGCCAAGGAGAAGATGATGGCGGCGATGGACGAGGCCGAGGTGACCAAGGTCCCCACATCGTCTGGCAGGGCCACCATCACCCTCATCAACGGCGAGCGTCTGGACGTGGACTACGAGGCTCTGGAGGAATCCGATCCAGAAACCGCCTCAAAAGTCCGTGCCTCAAAAGTCGACCTCTCTCTGTGGCGTGCTGGCGTCACCTCAGGAGTCATCAACGTCGACCTCGCTGAGTCGGTCTCCAAGGCCGTCCCCTACCGGCAGATCAAAGTCAGCCGCAAGTAGCAGTACAGGATCACATCGGACAGTCGACCTCTTTAAGGGTCGCTTAAAGGGCCGCTTAAAGGGTCGCTTAAAGGAAGGATTCCTACATACACATGAGCACACCACAGGAGCAGCCGCAGCCGAGGAGTGGTCCGGGTCAGGCCGGGGAGAGGGAGGTCCCGGTCAGCCCCTCCAACGACGGGCTCCGGGCAGTGGTCGACGGCCACCTGCCCCACGGTGACCGCACCCGCTGATCTGACCACAACGGTGTGGTTTCCGCAGCCACCGAGAGTGGCAGTACAGGAATCCTGTGACCTCCTTGCGAAACTCCCAGAGGCGTCCCTAGACTGGAGCACAGCGGGGAGGGACCACCTCCCCGCACACTACACAGGGAGCACCACACGACATGAGAACCCCCACCATCACCGCCGACGTGCCGACCAAGTTTGACACCTTCACGTCACGGACGACCTCCATCGACGGTCGCACGTTCACTGCCTCTGCCACAGAGTTCAGCGACCACGGCGAGGCGACCAACCGCATCGCCCTGAACGTCCACCAGCGGGAACGCCTGTGGGCTCTCCCTGAGGAGAACTCCCCCTACGCCGATCACGCCTTCGGCATCCACGGCAACGTGGTCAACGGCGACGTGAGCATCGACATCGGGGACGTGTCGATCTGGCTCCCAGCGGGCCACGAGCACCGTGTGCTGGACGCCCTGCTGGCTGCCCTTACCGAGCAGAAGCGTCAGGCCGACGCAGGCACCGAGGAGACCGTGGTGTTCCTCACGGGCACCGAGGTGTCAGCATGACCCAGACCACCGTCCGACACGAGGTGGAGGTGGACACCCGTCTCGCCGCCGCCTACGAGGCGTCCTACGACGCCGGGAGGAAGTGCCGGGGAGCGTGGGGGACCCTCGTCCACATCCTCCCCCGAGACCAGCGGGAGCAGTTTGACGACGACGTGCGGTTCGCCCGCTCGTCCTACGCCCCGGCCAAGGTGCTGGCCGCTGCCCACGAGCACGCCGCCACCTGCGGTGAGTGGGACCGGCGGGACGTGGAGCGGTACCTGACCGAGTACTACGCCAAGGCTCAGACACTCACCGACGCCATCGACGCCGAGCGACTCATCGCTGAGGAGTACGAGGGCTGGTCCCGGTTCTTCCTCGTGACCTCGTCCAAGGGCCACATCCACTCGTCGATGAACTGCTCAACCTGCCAGTGGACGACCACCTACGGATGGCTGCCCGACGTGAGCGGGCTGGACGAGGAGGCTGCTGTCGACGCCCACGGTGCCCTCCTCTGCACCTTCTGCTTCCCGAGTGCGCCAGTGGAGTGGACCAACCACTACGAGGCCGAGGAACTCCGCAAGCAGGCCGAGTCGTGCCCCGGCTCAGGGCAGCCCGGAGCCGAGGGTGGGAGCCGTCAGGGCTTCTGCGCCGGGAACTATCACACCTGCACCGTCTGCGGCCAGACCGTCGGCGGCAAGGGCTACAACGTGCGGAAGCACAAGGCAGTCTGACGATAGCAGTACAGGGACTTGCGAAAGTCCCAGAGGCTCCCCTATGCTGGAGCACAGCGGGGAAGAGCCGACAAGGACCGACTCCCCGCCCACCTCACCACACACCACACAGGGAGCACCACACATGACCCAGACCATCGCCAACCCGGCCAGCGACAAGCAGTTGGCATTCATCGGCAAACTGCTGGCCGAGCGTGTCAACCACGACGTGGATGCGCTTGCCCAGTATGGGGCCGTCATCCCGAAACTGACGACCAAGTCGGCCAGCGAACTCATCGACCACCTGCTGGCCCTCCCGGCCCCGGCCCCTCTGGCCTACCAAGGTCCTGAGGCCGACCACGTCATGGTCAGCAAGCGCCACGGCAAGTGCGACCTGTGCGGCCACCCGACCTTCGCCGGTCAGGCTCACGCCAGTGTGGTCGCCAAGGTGTGGTCCTCGTACCACTTCGCCGGGGAGTGCCCGGAGGGCGAGGCCCCGACCGATTCCGACATCGACTTCCGGTCGGTCTGCGAGGAGTTCGGAGCGCACCGCAACTCACCGCAGTACGGCCCGGAGTCGTACACGCTCTGGCTGGCCGACCCTGTCCACGTCGACGGTCAGGTCTCTGGCGAGACCCGCCTGAAGGTCAAGGTCCGGTACACGCCGAACGACGACAAGGTGACGATCTACGACGCCTGCGTCCACGGGCAGGGCAACTACTACGGCCAGCAGAAGCCCGGTCTGGGCTACGTCGGGCAGGCTTCCGACACCCTCGCCCGGATGCTGGCCGACGTGAAGGCTGCTGCTGCTGCCTACGGCCAACTCAACTCCCACTGCGGAATCTGTGGATTGGCCCTCACCGGTGAAGAGTCAATCTCACGGGGCGTCGGGCCGATATGCTGGGACAAGTACTACGGCTAAACGACCAACCAACGACCAACCAACGACCAACGAAACCAACGAGGAGACCACACCACTATGAAGTTCAAAGACATCCTTCCCCACTCCATCTACCGGGTGCAGGGCCAGTACGGCACCCTTGGCTACATCCGCACGGGCGACACGGTGACCGCCGTCCCAACCTACGGCGAGCCCCGTGAGGGCAAGCGCAACACCCACCTGCTCCTGACCATCAACCGCTACGACATCATCCACGAGAGCGTCGACGGCAGCCGGAACCGTGAGTGGGACCTCGTGGACGCCGACGGCAACCAGCGCTCCGACGACGACCGCTGGGTCGATCAGGTGGAGGTCCTCCGCTGGGTCGACAACGCCAAGAGCAGCCACGGTGTCGTCCACGGCGACGAGGCTCTGGACCTCACGTTCCAGCCCGTGCCCTTCGTGACCGAGATCGGGGACCTCACCCGCTCCTACAACTGGGATCTGAGCGACCTCCCGGTCGACTCCCTCCCCGCCGACATCGCCCAGCAGGTGGTCGCCTTCGACGCCGCCCACGATGCGTGGAAGGCTGCCTACAAGGCCGAGGCTGAGCGCACCGGGGAGAACTACCCGTCCGACGAGTGGGACGAGGCCAACCCGGAGCCCGAGCACCACCCGAGGGGCCAACTGGCCGAGGCTCTGGAGGCCGAGTGGGGCACCAAGTACTTCCGGTACGTGGAGACCCGCCGTGGATACGGCCTGAGGCGGTCGACCGTGGACTGGGGCGAGCGGGTGAACCTGTCGAAGGTCGACGGTCCCTACACCGAGGCCGACCTCGCCGCCACCCGTCTCGCTGAGAAGGCCCAGAAGGCCGAGGACGAGGCTCGCTACGCCGAGCGGTCGAAGGTCCGACGTGCCGCCGAGACCAAGGCCAAGTCGTTCCTCGTCCAGACCCTCGCCGGAGTCCCCGACGCTCTCGTGGATCAGGCATCCAACGGACTGGACCGGGCGGTGGAGCGTGCCCGCACGACCGGCGTGAGCGACTGGTCGCTGGACTACGTCTCCTACCGGGACGAGGTGAACACCGAGACCCCGGACGGCGACAGCCTCGTCGGCATCAAGGCGTCGACCCTCGCCGCCATCACCTACGCATGGCAGCAGACCTTCGGGGACGCCTCGTGGGAGGACATCTCCGCTGGTGTCTACGAGCGGTTCCACGCCTCCGACGAGGTGCTGCACATCGCCGTTGACGTGCCCGACACCGATGACGTGGAGGTCACCGCCGAGCGGGTGGCCCAGTACCTCCCGGCCAACTACGAGGTGGTCACCACCGAGACGTGGAAGGACGGCGGTCAGGTCCTCGTGAAGGGCACCGACGTGGCTGGCTGGACCGCCACCGACTACGTGCTCCCGAGGCTCGCCTCAGGGCTCCTGACCGCCACGGTGTACAGCCTGAGCCGCAAGGCGGTGACGGCCTGACCACAACGGTGTGGTCATCCTGACCACTCTCCGTAGTACTGCCATCATCACGACTTGCGCTTGCGAAACTCCCAGAGGTTTCCCTAGACTGGAGTACAGCGGGGAGGGACCACCTCCCCGCACCAGCCCCCCACACAGGAGCACCACACACATGACTGACCTGACTTCCTTCCTCTCCTCGCTGGAGACGACCGACGCCCCTCGCCCGGTCGACACCACCGTCGAAGGTCGCCCCCATCCGACGCTCGCCCCGTGGGCTGCTGTGGAGTGCCCCGGCGGGCTGCCCCTCTACGGCTTCCAGCAGGAGGCTCTGGATCACATCCTGACCTCGCCGGTCGGTCGTCGGACCTTCTTGAGTCTCCAGCAGGGCATGGGCAAGACGCCAACGGCCATCCATGCCATCGCCGCCAGCCTCGTGGCCGTGCCCGACGCTGGCCCGGTGCTGGTGGTGGTCCCGCCGTCGCTGCGTCGGACGTGGCTCCGAGAGTTCGACGCCTTCCGACCGGGCACGACCGTCACCGTGGTCGAAGGCCGCAAGGTCTACGAGGTCGACTACGACGTGGACGTGGTCCTCATCGGTGACTCAGTCATCGCCGCATGGGCCGACGAGTTGGAGGGCAAGGTCAGCGGCGTCATCGTGGACGAGTGCCAGCGCACGAAGAGCACCAGCCAGCGCTCCAACGCCGTCCTGAAGGTCGCCCGCTCGCTCCCGCAGGACGGCCTGCGCCTGCTCCTCACGGGCACGCTCACGACCAACGGTCGGCCCACCGAGTTGTCCCAGCCCCTGTCGATTCTGGACCGTCTGGGCGAGGCTGCCCCGCATCAGGACGGCTCCTTCGGCTTCGGCAAGATCAACCCGAAGACCCTCACCGACGCCAACGTGTTCCGTTTCCTCAACACCTTCGCCCCTAAGGTCTCTGGGGATCGTTTCGGCAGGCGCAGCGCAGTCGATCTTGACAAACTCCATGCCAACCTCGTCAACAACGTCGGCATGTACCGTCGCCTCCGCAAGGACGTGCCGGAGTTGAAGGACCTCTCCAAGGCCCGGAACGTCTGGTACGCCGAGATGACCCCCAAGGCGGCGAAGGCGTATGCGAAGGCCGAAGACGACCTCCGCTCGTACCTCGTGAACGACTGTGGCCGGTCCTACGCACAGGCCGACCGCTCCATGCGGGCAGAGGGTCTGGTGCGTCTGATGAACCTCCGCAAGCAGGCCGGTCTGGGCAAGGTCGCCGCCATCGTGGAGCGTACCAAGGAACTGCTGGCCGAGGGCGAGCGGGTCTTCGTGGCGACGTGGTACAAGGCTGAGGCCGAGGCCATCGTGGCGGCTCTGGGTGACAAGGCCGTCAGGATCGTCGGCGGCATGAGCGACAACGCCAAGGCCGAGAGCCAGCGTCGGTTCACCACCGACTGTGACGACGAGGCTCAGGTCTTGGTCGGCAACATCATCGCCGCCGGGACCGGGCTCACCCTCCACGGTGGTGGCAAGTGCCGCACGATCATCGTGGGCAGCCTCCCGTGGACGCCCAGTGACTTGGAGCAGGTGGAGGACCGGCTGTGCCGCATCGGCCAGACGAGGACCGTCCACAGCACCATCGCAATCGCCGCCCACCCGGATGGCCGGGACAGCATCGACGGTCAGGTCTTCGGTCTGCTCCGGGCCAAGAGCGAGGCCACCACGATGATCCACGACGGTGCCCAGTGCGACGGCCTCGTGGACGAGCAGAGCATCGCAGACGCCCTGATGGAGTACTACGGCGGCTGACACTCAGATCGGCTGGCCGGGGGAGTTGTGTGGCTCCCCCGGTCGGCCCCCACCGACTACCCACACACCCACGACCAACGACACGAAAGAGACCACACGACATGACCATCACCACTCCCCGAGACTGGACCGCATACAACCTCTCCCACGAGGCCGACGTGCAGAGCCCCGACAACCGTGAGTCCCCCGGAGCGCTCTGGCTGCTGGCCGTGAGGGACGCTGCGGTGTCCTACTACGACGCGGTGACCACGACCACCACCCATGAGAACGAGTGGACCACCGAGTACGGCCCCGGCAAGTACGACTGGTGGCACGAGCACACCCACCGGCTGGCCGACGATTCCATTCCCCTCCCGACCCACGAGCGCTGGCTGGTCTTCACCGACCTCTGCCTCTGGGCCGACGAGGCCACGCTGGACATCCCGGTGCTGACCCGTGACGTGTCCGCAGGACGTGGCGAGGAGGTCGACATGACCGCTCAGGTCACCGCCGTCATCTACGAGGTGGCCCACCGTCTGGTGTGGACCGTGCTGACCGAACTGGGCAACGAGGCCGAGGAGTTGGCCCTCGCTGAGTTGAACGCCACACCGGGAGACGCCGAGGCCGAGGTGTCAGCATGACCTACCCCATCCACCAGATCGTGGCGTTCGCCTGCGCCGAGTGTGATGCCGTGATGCACCAGCCAGCCGACGACGAGAACCAACTCTGCCTGAACTGCCGCTACCCGATCCCTGAGGAGACAGCATGACCATCCACCCGACCAACCACATCGACTACTCCAAGGGTCCCCGTGTGGACCACCTGTTCGTGGTCGACGGTGACGAGGGCACCGCCCTGCTGGTGTCGGTGACCGACACTGGGCTGGACTGCGTGCTGGAGGGCGTTCCCTTGAGCCTGACCAGCCCCCGGACCAAGGGCTGGTCCCTGACGTGGGCCGAGGTGTTCGCAGCAGTACAGGAATCTGACCACAACGGTGTGGTCACCCTGACCACTGTCCGCAGTACTGCTGACGATGTCGATGAGTCCATCGAAGACCCCCGGCTGTGCGACTGCGGGAAGGGTCACTGGTGCCCCCTGTGGGAATCGTGGGACGGCCCCGGCAAGACCGAGAGGGACGCTCTGTGCCTTGAAGAGATCCATGAAGCGATTGACGAGGAAGAACGGCAGGACCTACTGGAGGAGCACACCGGCACGCTGGAGGGCTTCCTGACCGAGATGGCTGACCTACGCCGCCGGGTGGAGGAGACGCTGTCCAATGGCTGAGATCACGAGCGGCAAGAACCTGACCGTCATCGTCCTGAACGAGGAGGAGGCCGACGCCCTGAGCATCGCCCTGTCGATGGTCTTCGGCACCGAGGATCTGGACGAGGTGTTCGGGGAAGCCCTCATGTACTACAAGAAGGAGGCACGGGCATGAGAGACGACGACGCCTTCGACACAATCTTCAACCTGATCTGGGAGAACCAGTGGGACGGAGAGCAGGACGGGCTGGAGGCCACGATTCTGGACGAGTCCCTCTGGACCGAGGAGGGC
>Ga0315328_10000703_pt1 | contig 14772 bp, 8 predicted proteins | sample M120032315metaG_FD_203462 | JGI IMG/M metagenome (GOLD analysis project Ga0315328, IMG submission 203462) | Ammonia-oxidizing marine archaeal communities from Monterey Bay, California, United States - M1 200m 32315 | ecosystem: Environmental > Aquatic > Marine > Intertidal zone | place: USA... | reverse complement strand
AAAAAACAATTGATAAAGTTAACAGATAGGCCATAACTGTTATAAAAAAGGATGATACAAAAGAAGTTAAGGCAATATCCGTTTCCTTTTTATTACTACCAATTTTTGATTTAAGGCCATAATTAAGAAATCCGTAATTTATTATAGTAAATATAAACAAGAATAAAACAAAAAATGGCAATGATCTAAGATAAAATTCATTCATCGGTTTTTGCCACGGGTCGGCATCTCCCTTGATAATTAATTGATGGAGGGCATCGGCTCCGGATTGGGTCACATCTAACGAAGTAAAAATTAAAACGTAAGATTGGTCAGGATTAACAATAATTCTTTGGCCATGTAAGCCAGATGCAGTGTAATATTCTTCGTAAACCCACCATAAATATCCATATCCTTCCGTCGGCATTACTGAATATATAAATTTGATGTCTGGATTCATACTATCTTTTGTCGATTCATTAATCCATGCTTCAGAAACTATCCGTTTTTCATTCCATACTCCTCCTTGGAGATACAATTGTCCAAGTTTAGCCATTTCTCTTGGAGCTAAATACAATCCAAACCCTCCAAAGGCTAAATCAGATTCGTCTTTAGTCCATAATACATTTTCTATTTGTAAAGGTTCAAATAAATATTTAGCTGCAAATTCATCAACAGTCATATTTGACTGAAGCTCTATTATTCTCAATAGAACTGAGGGCGCTTGTGAATCATAAACCCATACTGTTCCGGGTTCATATTTGACCGGCCTGTTTAGAACATATTCTGCTCTTGAACCTTCCACTATAGGTGCTAAAGTTGGATCGCCGCCATAATCAAAACCAGAGGTCATCATCAAAAGATGCTTTATCGCAACTTTCTGTTTATTAGGTGAATCATTCTCAAATTTCTGATTAGGAAAATAATCCCATATCAAATCATCAATGCTCCCAATTAATTCCTGATCCAATGCAATACCTACCAAGGCTGACGTGAAACTTTTAGTAACTGAATAAGTATTGAATTCTGTATTATACTTAAAATCATTATAATATTCTTCATGGACTATTGTATTATCCTTAACTAAGAGTATGCTATTAGCAGGATAATCTATTCTTTCCAATTCTAAAAACATTTTATCAAATTCTGATTTCATTTCGTATTGTGACTCTAAGGCCACAGGCCAATTATCCTCTTCTAAATCATATGTTTTTTCGCCATTATGCTCATAGTAAGAAAAAATATTATCAAAATAGACATTATGATATGCCGTCATTGAAAAAAGCAAAATAATAATTGAAGCTATAAATTTCCGATTATTGTTGAATTTTTGCATAAAATACTCTACTTGATTCTATACTAGACTTGTACTCAGGTTAAAAAAGTTGGGAAATTAACCCGGCAGTTTGTGTGGTTTGGCTATATTAGCTTCCATCATCTTTAATTCATCTATTCCACTTATGAGAACTTTAGAATCTAGAACCAGTTCTTTATCTGCTATTTTACCCTCATAGTCTATCATGGAAAGAATATATTTCATACAATTAATTCTTGCTTTTTTCTTATTATCTGAACGAACTATAGTCCAGGGCGATAATGTTGTATTTGTTTCCAATAACATCTGGAATTTACGCATAGTATATTCTCCCCAAAGTTCTTGTGCTTGCATATCTACTGGAGATAATTTATATTGCTTTAAAGGATCTTTAGACCTTTTTTCAAATCTTTTAAGTTGCATTTTTTTAGACACTGAGAAATATAATTTGATTAAAATTATTCCTTCTTTTACTAAAATGCGTTCAAAAACGGGAGCGTACTTCAAAAAACGTTTATGCTGTTCGTCTGTACAAAAGCCCATTACTGGTTCTACCATGGCTCTATTGTACCAACTTCTATCGAAGAGAACCATCTCCCCGGCTGAGGGTAAATGATCCGTATATCTTTGAAAATACCATTGAGTTCTTTCAGTGTCACTTGGCTTTTCTAAAGCTACTACTCGTGCACCTCGTGGATTAAGATGCTCTCGAATTCTTTTGATTGTCCCGCCTTTCCCTGCTGCGTCACGACCTTCGAAAAGTAGAACTATTCTTTGCCCTGTTTTTCTTACATGAGTTTGTAACTTTAAGAGTTCAATTTGAAGCTTCAATTTTTCTTGTTCATACTCTATAGTAGACTTAGGAATCCAAATCTGTACCTTTTTATCTGAAGCTTGAGAATCTTTATTCTTTAAGGCTTCACCTTCTGAAAGTTTGACTTTTTGGGTATCTGTCACGGAAAATTGACAATAAATAGGGAGATATAATAGTTATTATTTTGAAAATTTACTCATGAAGTCCCAAGCAATCTGGGCTGTGTCAACTGTTCCTTGGTTCCCCGGACTTCCATCTGTATCTTTTGAATATGCATTGTGTGCAGCGCCGTATAGTGTAACAAGAGAAACTTCAGCATTATTTGTACAATCTGTAAATCCTTGAATGTTGTAAAATAATGTTTCTTCACTATAATTTGGAAGTGTTCCTGAACACTGATTTTTATCCTTCCAAGTATAGAGATTCTGAATAGCGCCTGTGTTCCAAATTTGATCTGCAAATATAATTCCTGTGCCGGCCGTACTTGTGTATGGAACTATAGGATCCAAAAACCCATGAATCTCCATGATTGGAAGTGGAGAATAGCTTGGATCCTCTGATTCGTCTAAGTAATACATAGACATACATGCTACGGCTGCAAAAATATCAGATTGTCTATTAGCAAGAGACTGGGACATTCCACATCCATTTGACCAACCAGTTGCATAAATTCTATTAGAATCTATAGAATATTTTTGAACTGTATAATTAATTAACTCATGAATAAAACCAAAATCATCTATTCCTTCCTCTAGCGCAGGATCACAGCAAGGTCCAAAATTCCAAGAATTACCCCAACCATCTGGATAAATTACAATAGCATTATTTTCTCTAGCTATACGATCCATATCTGTCAATAAATACTGCTTATGTGCATTCTGAGTGATTCCGTGCATATCTACAATAAGCGGTACTGTAGAATTCATTTCTAGATTATCTGGAACATAAAGTAACCAACAACGTTCTAAATCATCATAAATAAAACATTCAAACAAAGCGTCAGGAGGAAATATTTTGTTGTCTACCGTTTCTTCACTATCCTCTTCTGTCATAGAGCTATAACTACTCCAGACTATGGTGAAAAAAACCATAGCTGTTACAATAATAGCTTCCGTTTTCATATTAAATTTCTAATTCTGGTGAGTATTCGCCGTGACAGGCTTTGGAATTCATTTCAGCCCTATGATAAAAAACCGCATATGTTGTAGCTAAATTTGCATTATTTCCGCCCCAACTATGTAATGCTGATTGCTGAAGAGCCCGTCCATATGAAAAACTCAATTTCCAAGGGTATTCTCCCATTGCATTCATGGCATTCAAATGTTCTGTAGCTTCAGTTTCAGATTGGCCGCCTGATAAGAAAACTATACCGGGTACTTCTTCGGGAACTGAGGCCATTAAACATTTTACTGTCATTTGGGCGACTTTATTCATATCTGCTTGAACCGAACATTCTTTACCTGAAATAACCATATTCGGTTTTAATAAAATTCCTGGTAAATACACGCCTTCTTTTTCTAATTCATTAAATGTTGTTCTAAGTGTTTTTTCTGAAACTTCATAGCAAATTTCGATTGTATGATTTCCATCCATCAGCACTTCTGGTTCAACGATAGGGACTAAATTAGCATCTTGACATATTTTAGCATACTTCGCAAGAGCTGAAGCATTAGCTTGGATGCATTCATCTGTAGGTATTCCTTCACCTATAGTGATAACTGCTCTCCATTTCGCAAAACGTGCTCCTAATTTATAGAAATCCACACATCTCTCGTATAAACCATCTAAACCTTTCGTTATTTTTTCAGAAGAGGAACTATCCATTGGATGAGCTCCCTTATCAACCTTAATTCCAGGATATACTCCTTTGGATTCTAATATTTTAGATAATCTAATTCCCTCTTCTGATTTTTGTTCTAAAGTTTCTTCAAATAATATAACTCCTGAAATAAAATGCTCCATACTTTCCGTATCGAATAGAGCTTGACGAAAATCTCTACGATTTACTTCGGTATTTTCTTGGTCGATTAATGCCAATCTTTTGCCCATCGTTGGCGTACTTTCATCTGCTGCTAAAATTCCCTTTCCAGATGCAACAATTGCACTAGCTACGGCAGCTAAACTTTCTTTGTCCATATTTTACACAAAACGGCCTGAATAAAACAATTAGGGGTTATTTTGACCTATGTCTGTTAACATTTCAACAAACCAAGCTTGTGTGGTATCAAATTCTTTACCACCTTTAATTAATTGTAAATCAATTAATCCCAATCTCTCTTCATTATTATCATCTAATCCAACTAAACCACTTTCGCCATTTAAAGCAAAATCTACTGCCATAAATGCAGATTTTTTAATTAGCTCTAAATCACGTTTACCAGGTTTGGCTGAACGCGCAAAATATCCGCTCTTTTGAATTAATGTTTTGTCGGCACCTAAAACTTCAGCAAATTGATCAGCAAACCATTGCCCCGGATTTATATCGTCTAACCGTATATGCCCAAAAGCATCTCTTGGAACTTTTTGGCCATTCGATTCTATTTCTCTTACGATCATATCCATCCCCGCACCTTCACTTAGAAATATATTGACACAATCGTTTTTGTCCATACACTCTTTCAATCGTTTGGATTCTAATTGAAAATCGATATTTAATTCTGGAATATAAACTGCATGGACATCCCATCTTTCCTTAGAAATAAACAACTCAGAAAGATACTTTTTGGAGGATAATAATTTACGGTATTCATAAGTTGTTCTTGCTGTAAGCCAGCCACAATGCCTTCCCATTACTTCATGAATTATTAATTGACGACGGCTGGTTGTGTTTTCATTAACAAGATTGTCAAAAAATATGGCCCCTTGCTCTGCAGCTGTCCAGGCCCCTAACGTTTGTGTTATTGGAATTACATCATTATCAACTGTTTTCGGTAAACCAACTACAGTTAGAGTTCTACCTGATTCCTTTAAATGATTGGCTAAAGCTGCCGCCATTGTATTGGTATCGTCCCCTCCAATAGTATGTAAAATATCAATCTTATCTTTGACGAGTTGATTGGCTGCAACTTCGAGAGGGTTTTGTCCTTCTTTAACGTATCCTTTCTTTACACAATCCTCAATATTTGTTAATTTTATTCGACTGTTGCCAATTGGGCTTCCACCAAAATTGTACAATGCTTCATAATTTTTTCTCACCTCGTCTGAAAATTTAACTGAATGACCAAGTAAAAGACCCCTGTAGCCATGCATATATCCTATAATTTCAACATTAGTTGAAACTTGATTGTACTTTTCAACCAAACCACCAATGGCTGCTGAAAGGCAAGGTGCGATCCCTCCACTAGTTAATATTCCCACTTTGGGCATAAAGCCCGAAGGAGGAGGCAAGTTAAAAATTGTTCCCTTTTTTTTGATAAATGTCTTTTATATACTAATCCCTATAAACTAAAAGGTTGAATGCTTAAGTCGCGCATAATGTGCCAAATATAGAATAAAACTACCGTCGATAGGCCCTGATTTTAGCCATTTGGAGGGTAGAATTTATATAAACCACTTGACTGGCCACAAGCTCCAGTAGTCATCTGTTTCACGGTTAGAGGACACAAGGGCCTGTAGCTCAGCTAGGTAGAGCGTCCGGCTTTTAACCGGACGGCCAAGGGTTCGAATCCCTTCAGGCCCGCCAGATGTTCATTGGAGAGGAAGCAACATGAAAACAGGGAAAAGAGGAGTAACTGCCAGACTTGCCCAGCCTAGAAGGAGAATCTAAATGAACGATAATGTATTGTGGTTAAACAAGCTCGTACCAAAGCACATCTTACTTGATGATGCCGAGGTGGAAACAAAATTGAAACCTTTGAATGTAATTAGGGAACAATTGCCTAAGATTCTTTTAAAAGATCCGGCTCTAAAAGCATTGGATAATGAGGCTAAACCAGGAGATGTTGTTGAAATTCATAGAGTTAGTGAAAGTGCAGGAGCAAACTTAGCATACAGAGTGGTGGTGGAAGAATGAACAATAATCGTCAATTAATCAAATCTTTTTTCAAGAGTAGAAGCATATCTGGTCCTAGTGCCGCATTAGTGAATCACCAATTAGGTTCATTTAATGATTTTTTACCTCATGAAAAAAATCAAGCTCCTTGGATGCAAAGAGTTGTTGATAATATTTCTGTAGGGGCTGATGAATCTCTTAGAGGGGCAATCCGTTTAGAATTGGGTGATTTGGATGTTGTAATAAATCTTAGTAAAATTCGAATTGGAAGGCCTATGGTTTACGAAGCAAATGGTTCAACTACTGAATCTATTCCAATGATGGCAAGATTACGTAATATGACCTATGCTGCACCAATTTATTTGAATTTTACAATTGTTGAAGAAGGAATTGAAATAGAAGAAGTTGAAGAAGAAATTGGGAACATGCCCGTTATGGTAAAATCCATATTATGTAACTTACATAGAAATTACTTAACTGGAGAAAATTCAAGCGATGAAGAATACAAAAAAGGATTACGATCTAAAAATGAAGATCCCGAAGATCCTGGCGGATATTTCATTGTAAATGGAACTGAAAGAGTTTTGGTTTGTTTAGAAGATTTGGCTCCAAACCGAGTAATGGTTGAAAGTGAACAAAGATATGCAAGACAAACTGAATTGGCTAAAGTTTTCTCTCAGAGAGAAGGTTTCCGTGCATTAACTGTTGTGGAAAAGAAAAAGGATGGAATTCTTTCTGTATCTATTCCAGTTGCTTCAGGACAAGTACCTCTGGCTATTTTGATGATGGCGCTGGGTATGGAATCTGCAGACGACATAATGCTTCAGATAAATCCTGAAAATAAGAGTGAGATGCAAAATCTAATTCTAGCTAATATTGAAGAAGTTCATAATACTGAAGGAATCTATACTACTCAAGAAGCTCTCGAATATCTTGAACGAAGATTTGCAGCAGGGCAATCTAAAGAATATAGAAGAAAAAGAATAGATTATATTTTAGATAATACTCTTCTTCCGCATCTAAGTACTAATTTTGAAGCTAGAACTAAGAAAGCCGTTTTCCTCGGACGTATGGCTCGAGAAGTTTTAGAATTGCATAGAGGCGAAAGAAAACCAGATGACAAGGATCATTACGCCAATAAAAGATTAAAACTCGCTGGAAATTTGATGGAAGAATTATTCCGTTCAGGTCTTCAAGCATTATTAAATGATATGAAATACCAAATGGAACGGTCGTATTCTAAGAGAAAAGAAAATCGTATACACCATGCAGTACGTCGTGATGTATTAACAAATAAAATAATGCACGCAATGGCCACTGGTAACTGGACTGGGGGAAGAGCAGGAGTATCTCAATTATTAGATCGGACCTGTAACATGGCTACGTTATCACATTTAAGAAGAGTAATTTCACCACTTACACGATCTCAACCGCATTTCGAAGCTCGAGATTTGCATCCAACCCAATTTGGAAGATTATGCCCTAATGAAACACCTGAAGGACAAAATTGTGGTTTGGTCAAAAATTTAGCACTTATGGTTGACGTTTCTGAAAACGTCCCTAATGATATAATTCTTGAATCATTCGAAGAATTGGATATTACTTCTATTGATAAGGGTGAATCTGAAGGTGGAAAAGTTTACTTTAATGGTGATTTGATTGGTACTCACCAAGCTCCTGAAGATTTAGTAGCTGAAATTAGAGTACGTAGAAAAAAGAACTTGATTAGTGATGTTGTTAATGTCAGATATGATGAATCGCTAAATGATGTAATTATCAATAGTGATCCAGGCCGAATTAGAAGGCCATTGATAGTTGTCAACAGAAATAATAAATTAGCATTGAAGCAACGTGATATTGATAATCTAGTTCAAGGAAAATATGAATGGGGATACTTAATTGAGGCTGGACTTATTGAATATATTGATGCTGAAGAAGAAGAAAACTGTTTGATTGCTTTAAACGAAGAGGCTTTGAAGCTTAACAAAAAAACTCACAAATATAGTCACATGGAAGTTGATCCTATGGTTATACTTGGTGTAGCTACTTCGAACGTACCTTTCCCTGAACATAATTCAGCTCCAAGATGTACGATGGGAGCTGGTATGTCCAAACAGTCTCTAGGGATGGGGCAAGCAAATTACCGTATCAGACCTGATACTCGTGGACATTTACTTCATTATGCTCAAAGACCTATGCTTCAAACTGAAGCAATGAAATATAATACATTAAGAAAACGACCAGCTGGCCAAAATATGGTAGTTGCAGTTATGTCATACCATGGATACAATATGGAGGACGCTCTTATCTTTAACCGAGGATCTATAGATCGAGGTCTTGGTAGATCTACTTTCGTTAGAACATATATGTCGGAAGAAAGAAGATATCCTGGCGGGCAAGAAGATCGTTTTGTTATTCCGGGACCTGAAGTTAGAGGTGCTCGTTCTGAAGAAGCTTACTTCTATCTAGAAGAAGATGGTTTAATTTACCCTGAAATTGACTTATATGGCAAGGAAGTTCTTATTGGAAAAACAAGTCCACCTAGATTCTTAGCTGAGCCTACTGATTTCTTAAGTCCGCAAAAAGTTAGAGAATCATCACTAACTGTAAGGCACGGTGAGAAAGGCGTTGTTGATTCCGTTATGTTATCTGAAACCGAAAATGGTTCTAGAATAGCTAGAATTCGAGTACGCGACCAGAGAGTCCCAGAAATGGGTGATAAATTCGCCAGTCGGCATGGACAAAAAGGAGTTATTGGACATATGGTTCCTCCTGAAGGAATGCCTTTTACTGAGCAAGGAATTACGCCTGATTTAATCATTAATCCTCACGCTATTCCATCTCGTATGACTGTGGCTCACGTTCTAGAAATGATCGGGGGAAAAGTTGGTAGTATGGATGGTAGACCTGTTGACGGTAGTGCTTTCTCTGGAGAAAAAGAGGTTGACTTGAGAACCAGTTTAGCCGAATATGGTTTAAGACATAGTGGAAGAGAAGTATTGTATGACGGGCAAACTGGCCGTCGAATAGATGCTGAGATTTTTATTGGCGTTATTTATTATCAAAAATTACACCACATGGTTTCTGGAAAATTACATGCTAGATCTCGTGGACCTGTGCAATTATTGACAAGACAACCTACAGAAGGTAGAGCCCGTATGGGAGGACTGCGATTTGGAGAAATGGAACGTGATTGTTTGATTGCTCATGGTGCTGCAATGGTTATCAAAGATAGATTATTAGATGAAAGTGATAAAACAGTTCAGTATGTTGATAGTAAATCTGGACATATTGGTTACTTAGATCGTAGAGGTGTTCTTACCTCTCCAATGGGAGATAATACTTCTATCTATCCAGTTTCGATGTCTTACGCATTTAAGTTATTATTAGAGGAATTGAAATCACTTGGAATTGCTGCAAGACTTAGATTGGAGGATTTATCATGAGGGATATGATACCTAAGAGAATTGGGAAGATTGATTTTGCTCTCATGGGGCCAAAAGAAGTCCGAAAATTATCTGCTACTAAAGTTATCACAGCTGATACCTACGATGATGATGGATTCCCAATTCCAATGGGATTGATGGATTTACACATGGGTGTTATTGAACCTGGATTAAGGTGTAAAACTAGCGGCCGTAAAATGGATGAAGATCCTGGTCACTTTGGTCATATTGATTTGGCAATGCCAGTTATTCATGCCGGATATTCAAAAACTGTAAAGGATCTTATGAATGCAACGCATCCAAGTTCTGGCAGAATTATGTTAACTCAAGATAGAATCGATCACTACAATAAACAAATTCAAGCATTGATTGATTCAGATGCTGGAACAACTGTTACTATTGGAGGAATAACAAGAAGAGCTATTCGTGAAGCTGCAAAGGCAAAGACTTGCCCACATTGTGGCGAACCAAAAATCAAAGTTATGTTAGACAAACCTACTACTTTCCGTGAAGAAGGTCGTAAACTAACACCTAAGGAAGTTCGTTCCCGTCTTGAAAAAATACCTGACTCGGACTTGTTGTGTCTTGGATTCAATCCTAAGATAACAAGGCCAGAATACATGGTTCTAACTGTACTTTCTGTCCCTCCAGTCCCAATGAGGCCATCAATTACTCTTGAATCAGGAGAACGATCAGAGGATGATCTTACACACAAATTGGTAGACGTTTTAAGAATAAACCAACGTTTAAGAGAAAATAGAGATGCAGGAGCACCTCAATTAATTGTTGAAGATCTTTGGGAATTATTGCAATATCATATTACTACTTATTTTGATAATCAAACTGCAGGAATACCTACTGCAAGACACCGATCGGGAAGGCCGCTGAAAACAATTGTACAAAGATTAAAAGGTAAAGAAGGACGTTTTAGATCTAACTTATCTGGAAAGCGTGTTAATTTCTCAGCCCGTACTGTAATTACTCCTGACCCTTATTTGAGTATTAACCAAGTTGGAGTTCCTGAACTTGCCGCCCGTGAATTGACAGTACCAGTTAGAATAAATATCCATAATTTATCATTTATGAGGAACATAATTAAAGAAAATTTTATGCCAAGTGATCCTGATACTTATATTCCTGGAATAAATTATATGATAAGACCTGATGGTCGAAGAGTTAAGCTGACGGAAGATAATTGGGAATTTAATCATGATCGTTTGGAACCTGGCTTTGTTGTTGAAAGACATTTAATGGATGGAGATGTTGTCCTATTCAATCGTCAACCAAGTTTACACCGTATGTCTATGATGGCGCACGAAGTTCGAATAATGAAAGGTAAGACATTTAGAATAAATTTATGTGTTTGTCCGCCTTACAATGCAGATTTTGATGGGGATGAAATGAATCTTCATGTTGTCCAATCTGAAGAAGCACGAGCTGAGGCAAGGATTCTAATGAGAGTTCAAGAACACATTCGTTCTCCTCGATTCGGAGGAGTCGTTATTGGGGCAATTCATGACCACATTACAGGTATGTTCTTGTTAACATACGGAGATGCAAGTTATGATATTGATCAAACTGTTCGAATTTTATCTCGTGTTGACTTTAAAGGAGATTTACCAAAACCAGATTATCCTAAAGCCGAAGGCGGTCCTCGATGGTCAGGTAGACAAATATTCTCCGTTCTTCTTCCAGATGATATGAATTTGAAATACAATTCTTCTGTTTATTTTGCAGATAGAAGTGTACAAGAAAATGAAGATTTGGGAATGATTGTAGAAATTGTGAATGGAAATATGATTAAGGGGCCAGTTGATGGTAACTCTATTTCTGCATTTAAAGGCATAATTTTAGAAGAAATATCAAGATTAAAAGGAGCAAACGCAGCTAAAGAATTCATTGATAAAGTTACTAGATTGGCAGTTGGTGGACTTATGGAAACTGGATGTACAACTGGTATCGACGATGCTGATGTTCCTGAAGATGCTTTAGCTCAAATTTTCGCAGCTCAAAAGAAAACTGTGAAAAATGTTGATAAATTAGTAAATACTTATAATGCTGGTAAATTGCAACCAAGACCTGGTCGAAGTGCTGAAGAAACTTTAGAAGTGGAAATTATGTCTTTACTTGGTCAAGTACGTGATACTTCTGGAGAAATTGCAGGATGGCATCTTGGTATGGATAATTTCGCAGTTATTATGGCGCGGTCTGGAGCTCGAGGAAGTATGTTGAATTTATCTCAGATGGCTGGGTCGATTGGTCAACAGGCTGTTCGAGGAGAGCGTATTTCACGTGGTTACGAACAGAGAACCTTATCTCACTTTAACAAAGGTGATCTCGGTGCAGATGCCAAAGGCTTTGTCCGTTCATCATACAAGAGAGGATTAAATCCAACTGAATATTTCTTCCACTCTATGGGTGGTCGTGAAGGGCTGGTTGATACTGCTGTTAGAACATCACGTTCTGGATATATGCAGCGACGTTTAGTCAATGCTTTAGAAGATCTTAGAGTCAAATACGACGGTACTGTTCGTAACACTGCAAATACAGTTGTTCAGTTCAAATATGGCGAGGATTCAATAGATCCTACCCGAAGTAAATTTGGTAGTGCCATAGATATTGATGGGCTGATTGGTAAATTAAAGAGAGGAGAGAAATAATGGCAAGATTAGATACAATCAGAGCTCTTGAAAGGCGTGGACTATCGCCAAGTTTGGCTGAAAAAGTTGTTGACTTAGGCTACCTTTTGGGCACTTTAAAGAAAAGTGATTTAAAAACATTAAAGAAAGATTTTCATTACAAAGAAATTCTACAATTAATCGATGTTTCTAAAAATAATTTAATTGATAGGGAAGATATTGTTCTCAAAGCTATCGAAGAAGGTGATGTTAGTGATGGACCTATCACTGCCGATCAAGCTCTTCGAAGAGTTGAAAAGAAATTGGGAGTTATATGGTCCTTACCTGAAGGATATACTATTGATGGGGTAGCTTCACATATTTCTAAAAAAGGTCAAGTCCTGTTAGGTGTAGCTTTTCCTATAAATTCTAAACAATTTAGATATCCCTTCAATGGTTATGTTTACTTAAAAACAAGAGGAATATGCTACCAATCCGTTGTTAGTGAAGTTGTTTCTTTTGATAGGCCAAATGTACCTGAAGAAGAAAAATTGTTACTACCAGCCCATACTGAAGAACCTTATGTAACTTTCTTAAGAATCGAACAATTAATAGAATTACCTAGAACTATTAGACTTGAAGAATTCCGTAAAATGGATGGTACACAAGTAAAGTCTGCAAGAAATTATACTCAAGTTGAAGATGCTTTGGACTTGGACCGTGAACGTTTAAGATTTGAAGAAGAAAGACTTACAGCAGTCAAAATGTATAAAGAAATGGGATTGAGTGAAAAAGTTTCTCGTAGTTTATACAAATATGGTATTTTCAAGGCTTCGCAAGTAGTTATTGCAACCGATAATGAATTGAGAAATGCTGGCGTTCCAGCTTCAAAGATTGCTAAATTCAGAGATGCTGCTGCTGAAGCTGCTGCAATTGAATTACAAGTACCTGTTCCTCAGAAAACTAAATCTAAAGCCGATTCGAAAGATAAAGATGATGATACGATTGTTAAAGCTGTAAATAAATATCGTAAAACTGCATTGAAACTTGGTAGTAAACTTCCTGATGTTTATCTAGAAGAGATAGCTAGAGAAGCTGAAACAAGCAAATTAACTAGAAAAAATATACAAGAAATTGTAGACAATTATACCGAACTTGACAGTGCTGAAACTAAAATAAAAGAAATTGTTTCAAAGAAAGAACGGAAATTACCTCAATCAATTACTCGGCTTATTGCTGAAAAAAGTATTGAACATGAATTAAAGGGTAAGGATTTGGAAACTATAATTGATGGGTCTATTACACAATATTTCCAAAATGAAGTTGATGCTACTGAAGCTGTTGGAGTTATAGCTGCACAATCTATTGGTGAACCAGGAACTCAGATGACCATGCGTACTTTCCACTACGCAGGTGTTGCTGAAATGAATGTTACTCTCGGATTGCCTCGTTTAATTGAAATTGTAGATGCAAGACGAATTCCAAAAACACCAATTATGGAAGTTTATTTGGAACCTGATGTCTCTAAAAATGAAAAGACTGCATTGGAAATTGCAAGTCAAATTGAAGCAAAATCAGTCAGTCAATTAGCAAAGATTAACACAGATATTACTAATCTAAGAGTATTGGTAGAACCAGATAAGAAAATCTTGAAAGAAAGGGGCCTTCCGATTGAAGAACTTGCAGCCAGAATAAAGAAGAGAGGGCGGCTAAAGTCCAAATTTACTATTGAAAGTGGTGTTATCATACTTGAAGAAGATGAAGTTTCTTTCAAAAAATTATACCTCATTGAAGATAAAGTTAGTCACTTGATGGTGGATGGTATCGGAGATATTCAAAGAGCCATTGTACGAAAAGAAGGTAACGAATATGTGATTTTTACTGAAGGTTCGGATTTGAAGGCAATTTTAGAAGTTCCTGGTGTAGATCCTGTACGAACTAGTACGAATTCATTACATGAGGTTGCTGAAGTACTTGGTATTGAAGCTGCTAGAATTTCAATTGTTGATGAGCTTCATAAGACATTATCTGAACAAGGTCTTCTTGTTGATCACAGGCACAATCTTTTGGTTGCTGATGTTATGACTAATACTGGAGCAATCCAAGCTATTGGTAGACATGGTATTTCAGGAGCAAAGGTCTCTGTCTTAGCTCGTGCAGCTTTCGAAATTACTTCTACTCACTTGCTACAAGCTGGTCTAACTGGCGAATCTGATGTTTTGACTGGTGTTGCTGAGAATATTATTGTTGGGCAACCTGTTCACTTAGGTACTGGTGCAGTTAGTGCAATCTATAAACCTAAGAAAAAAGCTAAAGGAGGGAAATGATGGATATTAATAAATCTCTAAGATCTGCCATTGAAACCGGAAAAGTTTGTATGGGTTTAAATGAAGCGCAAAAAGCTATCAATGCAGGTTCTGCAAAGCTTGTTATTTTATCTTCGAATTGCCCAGAAGATACGGTTAAAATGGTAAAAGAAAGTGAATCTCCAGTACATAGTTTCAAAGGAAATAATGCAGTTCTAGGAGCCGCTTGTGGTAGGCCTTTCCCTGTATCTACTGTTACTATTATAGATGGTGGCAATTCTGATGTACTTACATTGAAAACCG
>Ga0315328_10000692_pt1 | contig 14872 bp, 13 predicted proteins | sample M120032315metaG_FD_203462 | JGI IMG/M metagenome (GOLD analysis project Ga0315328, IMG submission 203462) | Ammonia-oxidizing marine archaeal communities from Monterey Bay, California, United States - M1 200m 32315 | ecosystem: Environmental > Aquatic > Marine > Intertidal zone | place: USA... | reverse complement strand
TCAGGCTTCAAAGATAATTACTGGAGAGGAATGTGGGTGACTGCGTGATAAGCAATATGAAAATGAGGCTAAAAAGCGTCTAGTTAACTAGTGGCGATTCAATATGATACGTACCCAGTTTCCTAGACACCCGCATGGTTCCTAAAATAGTTATTTAACTCGCCCTGAATAAAGACAAATAATATATTTTAAAAAATATTTTTGGGGAGATTTACGCGTCACCTATATAGGTTCCCTTTTACTAGAAGGGGGGGGCTTCCCCCGATTCGACATTACAGATCCAGGATTTAGATTTCAGGGTTTTGGAACCTTGTTTTGAGGGGCCCCTCTATTCGTCCGCGCAGTAGTCTGTATCTGCGTCTAAGGGGCGCATCCGCGCTTAGCGAGCCCGTAGACCGGCTAAATCATGGGTTAATAACACAGACCGAGGGTGTGAACACCGAAAACAGACCGGCAAGCCGATCAATTTTAGGCGTTGTCGTTTGAAATAAGGTGTTCTAACTCATTATCCGTCATGCCCTGCAAACCCAATGACGTTGTGCTGTTGCTGCTAGCATCATTCTGACTAGCCGGTGGCTGGCTATATAGGCCAAACATCCGGCATAACATATCTATGGCTCCCAGCATTTCAATCGTATTGGTTTCGGGGTTATCAATAACAGACCGAAGCTCAAAATAGACGCTTTCACGGCTAACGTTAAGCTCATGACGCAAGCGTTCTTGCTGTCGATATAGTGCTTCTTGTACCTTGGGGTGTTTGAGCAGCTTACATGCACTGATTTTAGCGTTTCTGGGAGCGCCACCGGCAGTTATGTACGCTTGCGTAGCGTTAGCCGGACGAGATATGTATTCGCCGATGAAGCGTTCTTGAAGAGCTGTAAGCGCCAATTTGATGCGGCCTACGAGGTTTGATTGTTGGTGTTCTAATTATAACATTATTAAGGAGCTGTGGCCTGCGATAGAAGGTACCAAACTTAACCATGTGGCACGTTAAATTTCCGCACATCATGTAACTTTTTGATATTAAACTGAAAATTGGCGCGCCAGGAGGGAGTCGAACCCCCGACCAACAGGATCGGAATCTATTGCTTAAGTGTTTCTGTTTGTATCTAGAGAAGAAGAAATAGGTCCTAATACCTTGTTTTAACTGGATTGTTGTTTATAGTTGTATGTGATCGTTTCTGACTGTATTGTATAAAAGGGGACCAAATAGGGGACCAGATTTGCGAAACGGAGACCAAACATATGCCTAAGCTCACCGACACCATGATTCGAGGCCTGAAGCCGGGTGAAAAGCGTAGTGAGTCGCTAGATGCTGGCGGCTCTCTGCTAATCAAATATCGCAGGGGAAAGAAGCCGATAAAGGAATATTATTTCCGCGACAGGAGTAACGGAAAAGACATAACGATTAAACTGGGAACGACCGATACCTTACGGTCTTTAGTTGACGCTCGGGCAGAAGCAAGGATCATGGCAACCAAGTCTGCGACAGTGTCCAACCTTCGATTTTATCTAGACGAAGAGGAGCGAAAAACCCAAGAAGCTGAAGCGTCGGCAATTCGCGAGCGTGGCCGCCTCGATAACCTAGGCACCTTACAACAGCTGTTCGAGGTCTACCGCGACAAGATGCGCTCAGAAGATAGATCGTCAGCTGAGGGAGTTTATAAGAACCTTGAACGATACGTCACCAAGCCCTACCCACATTTAGCAGAGCGTAAGGCTAACCTTATAACTGCAGACGACATTACTGATATATTGCACCGCATGTACAAGCGCGGCATCACCACTTCAATAAATCGAACTCGCGGGGACCTGCACGCAGCATTTAACGTAGGCCTTACATACGACAATGACATCACGAAAGAGCGCGAAGACGACCTGTCCTTCGACATCAAGACAAATCCAGTCGCTAAAATTAAGAGCGTAAAGAAATTTGAGCGAGCATTATCGCGGCACTTGGACGATAGTGAACTCAAAGTTGTATGGGAAGCATGCACTCAATACATGAACCCTGTATATGCCAGCCTGCTTAAAGTAATGGTTTGTACTGGTTTCCACCCTACTGAACTCATGAGACTTACTATTCACGATGTTGATGTTAAAGAGCGAGCAATTTACATGCTTAAGACTAAGACCAGCAATCCAAACCTAATACCACTAAATCGCTTCGCCTGGACTGAGATTGAGTCTCGCATGTTGACTGTAGGATCCAATGGACTCCTATTTCCTTCACGCGTCTCGAACCCTAAGAGTGACATATACAAGCGAGCGAGCGTTGTATCTAATCAAGTCGCCGACATGCGTTCCCACTTGCCCATAGAATCGTTCACGCCAAGAGACATCAGGCGTACTGTGAAAACGCTAATGGGTAAAGCAGGAATAAGTAAGGACATACGGGACCGCATGCAAAACCACGCAACCCATGATGTGAGTGCCAAACATTACGATAGGTATGACTACTGGCCAGAAAAGACTAAAGCCATGAAAACGTGGGAACGTTGGCTCGCGAGCAATATTATTGAGCCAGAGTTAGTACCAAGCAAAGTGGTTTCAATTAATGGTTAGCAGAACATCAGATTAAGGCGAATTACGTGGCAAAAACATCTCCCCCTAATATCCCTCACCGAGTGGAACAAGTCGTTCACGAAGGCTGTTCGCCTGTCTCCTTTACCAGAGAATCTTGCCTAGCTATATGGGCCTCATTACGCTGTAAACGGACAAAAATAGATAACCCTGAACCAGCGGTCATATATGAAAGCATGGAGCCGCTAAACCGAACACATATGCTCATTGAAGCCATCAGGCGTCGCGCTAAGTACACCTCGCACAACAATAGAGAGGGTTTGTCAGAAAAAGAAAGACTCAAAATTCACGAATCTATCAGTAAGCATGCTAATAGGCTATTTGACCTACTAGATCATCTTGATCGAGACGTGTTACATGATTGGTGCTCAGCTGGCTCATTTCTTAAAACAATAGTGGCCAACGACGGTGAATTCACAACCACTCCCGATTACGAGCGAGAAAAATATTTATATGAATTAGTTGGACAATTGGCCAGAGCAGCCAAGGCATGCGAATCAAAAACTGTTGAGGAGTTATCTGATAACACAGGCAGTCAGCGGGTCCATGTTGGGGTCGATATAGCTCTTGACGAGATAACTAAAGCTTATATTAAAATAACGCCCGCCAAACTCACTACCGGAAGCCCTGAGACACCATCTCCGTTTGAACAATTTGCAAAGCAGTGTTTAGAAAAAATGGGGTTTAGAGGCGTCTCTGAAGATTCGCTTCGACACATGATTAGAAAAAGCTCTGCATGATATTTCAAAATTAGAATAATCTTGCTCGTTATTTATTTATACGAACGCTATTAAATAGATATACCCCAGGAAACACACAGGTATATCCAAATGTTCAGTAATCAAACCCACACATCTACAGTCGTAGATACACATCAATGCTCAACCCTTTTAGGTTTCGCAACCTCAACCATTAGAATCTCCCGTGTTACAGGCACATTGGCGGGATTTCCAGCACCTGTTTATCGAAAGATTGGCCGAAAAGTCATTTATGACCGTGTTGTTCTTGACGAATGGCTAAACCAATTCGTAAACCAAGCAAATACAGCCTCGTAGACCAGTCCATGATAGACCATGCCTGTACGTCAGCTGCCCCCTTGGTGCCTGAACTTCTTAACCAAGGCTACTCAGTTTCTGTAGAACGTGGCCGACTGGTAGCCATCCAGTCCGATGGCACCCTCATGTCCAAAAAATGGATCAATAGCCACCAGTCCAAGTTAATAGTTGAAATACTTAAAAAAATAGGTTGTGACGCGCTCATTTACACTAGCTATTCGACTGGAAAATATGTCGGCAACCACGCTGGAGGTGTGACTCTGCAGTTCAAACATGTAGTAACTGATGCTGAGGCATATGCAATATTTAATGCCAATCTACACCGGTCGAGGAACACCAAACACGGCAATACCGGAACTTCTCTCCCTAAAGGGCAGTTTCATGTAGCTAAAGGTAGCGGATTCTGTAAGTTCTGGGTGTCAACGGGATTACCTCCAAAGAAACTATCGTCTTACTACGAGTATATGGGAAATTTGAAGCTGTTATTTTTTGAATCACAAGATATTTACACAAGTGAAAACCGCCTTAATTCGAGTGCATTGAAACCACTAGAAATCAGCTGCTTTGAAGTGAAAGAAGCTTTCAGCCTCACCGACAGCATACCGCCAATTGACCGACAGTACGCCGACAAGCGACCGACAGTAGCCACCGACAAGGAAACGCTACAACCCTCAGAAACACTTGGTCTCCAGTCTAATTCAGCTACGGGTGAACATTACTACGGTAAAACGGTAATAAGGAAGAAGGTAATACGGGATAATGTTTATTCTATTAATACAATAGATAAAGAGAATAGTAGTGCAGCATATTGTGACAGTAAATCGCTACCTGAAATCACGAAGCGACCTGAAGACCAACCGGATGACGAGTGGTATGCCGATTTTGACGAAGCGTATTTTTTAGAACATGGCTATTACCTGTAATAAGCAGTATTAATTGAGGCGTTCTTAATGGTCAAGAAATCACCAAAAGTAAAAACCAACTTGGAAATATCACAAGAACCTAACAGCCCTGTTATGAAGTTGATCAAACAAACAGGTATTGAGGGCATAGCGCTTGATGTAATCAAAAGCATAATGAGCCCTTTAATTAACCTAATTCGTAGTCAGTCCAATGGCGATCCTTCTGGTAATTTTGACAGAGAATTTAATAAGTCAATAACGCTTATAGCTGCATCTGATCCTAAGAATCAGCTTGAACTCATGCTGGCTACACAATTGGCGATGACTCACATTACCTTGGGCAAAAGCGCACAGCTATTAGATCGTAATTGCAGTGAGGTTATAACTATAAACAGCCTGGGCAATCTCTACACCAAGTTATCGAGGTTAGGCATAGATCAGATCAATACACTTGAACGAATGAAAGGCAAAAGCCAGCAAAAGATCATTGTTGAAAAGGTGAATATTGAAGCTGGTGGTCAGGCTGCTATTGGAGTTTATGAGGGGGGTGGGGGTTAATGTTAAAAACGGACTATAAAGTCCATGCACCGGCCAATCGGTTTGACCTAAGCGCCTTGCCCGTTTGTGGGGCTAAAACACGCTCAGGGGGCCTGTGTGAGCACAAAGGCAATATTCGTAATGGTCGATGTAAGCGCCACGGTGGGGCCTCTACAGGGCCAACGATCCAAACTTATGGAAAGAGCCACCACCGCTATGTTCATGGATTGAGAACTAAAGAAGTTATCGTCATGCGTAAGTTGGCAACAGAGATAAAAAAAACATACTAACGGTTGGCGATCATGCCCTGCTTATTACCGAGTTAGGCATCAAGTAACTTCACCAGCCTTGGTGCGCCATCGTTTCCACTAGTGCTAAAAAATTGGATAGGGCTGGGTTACTATTTTTACTGCGCCACTGCATAAACACAGGAAAACTTGTTGTATCGTCGGCGATGGGCTTTCGTACTAAGCCTGGTGTAAGGGGCGTGTCTGGTAAGGAGTAATTAACACTCAGTCCAACTCCTAAACGGGTCAAGGATTCCATACTTAAAGGATCGTCGGTTTGAAAAACCACTTTTAGCACTTGGTTACGGCTGTCAAAATAATGATTCAGCATCTTGCCCATGGCGCGCCATTTGTTTTCTGGACCGGCAATAAAGGCCTCATTTTTTACGTCGTCGAAATATAAGCAGTCTTTGCTGGCCAAGGGGTGGTCCTCGGCCATAAGGAAATAAATGGCCTTGTCGGCTATTTTGCGATATTCCAGACCTGGTGTGGGCGCCGCATCGGAGATAAAAGCCACATCCACAGTGCCGTCGACGAGGTTGTCAATGTTGGCTTGGCTCCAGGCAAAGGATAGTTTGAGCGACACCTTGGGCATGTCTTGAACATGTTTTTTGACGATGCTAGGCAAAATATCGTTATTCACGTTGCCCGAATAACCAATGGTTAATACCCCAGCGTGGCCCGCTTCAACGGCTGACATTTCGTCGATGATTTGTTGCTGGGTAGAAATCAATGTATGAGCGTGGCGTAAAAAAACTTCGCCATAGGGGGTAATAACCATACGCCTTGTGGTACGGCTAAAGATAGCGTGTTTATTTTCTTGCTCTAGGTTAGTGATGATGCGGCTAACTTTGGAGTTACTCATGCCTAGCTCCTCGGCGGCATTGGTAAAGCTCATATGGTGGCCAACACAAAGGGCTACTTTGGCATCTTCGATCCGCATTTATTTTTCCACTTATTGCAACAATAGATTCATTTTATGGTATTTTTCAATCTAATACTAATCGCGTACTCTAGGGGAAGTCAGGCAAGATAAAAAAGCCTGTATCACTGTATGGAGAATAATAATGAAAACAACCTACAAATCTTTGTTGCAAGTCTCACTTCTGAGCGCAGCGATAGCAACGAGTGCCGGCGTCTCTGCCGCAGGTAACGACTTACGCTGGGGCTTAACCGGCGATGCCATTTCCTTAGACCCACAAGGTCGTTTGGGCTCGATAGAGTTTATCTTTCTGCGCATGGGCTACGAAGGCCTGATGACCCTCGATGCCAACCAACAACCTGTTTATGCCTTAGCCCAAAGCCACAAAGTTTTGGACGACGGTACATACCGCTTTAACCTGCGCAAGGGTGTTAAATTTCATGGCGGGCAAGACTTTACTGCCGATGACGTAGTCTTTAGTTTTAACCGTGCTAATGAGCCAACCAGTGCTTTCAAGAGCTTTACATCTAGTATTGACACTGTGACTAAGGTTGACGATTACACCGTAGACATCAAAACTAACCGCCCTAACCCGTTGCTTTTTAATAATATGTCGTCGGTATTTATTATGGACTCAGGCTGGGCAGAGGAGCATGGTGTCAGCGCCGCGCCAGACGCTAAGAATCCGGCTCAATACTATTCCAACAGCAACATGAATGGCACTGGTCCTTTCGTAATGGTGGATCGTAAGCCCGACGTCAAAACCAGCTTTAAGCGCAATACAAACTGGTGGGGCAACAGTGATGACCGCTTCCCTGGCAATATTGACAGTATCGAAGCCACGCCTATCGGCAATGCCGCAACCCGTGTAGCCACTCTATTGTCTGGCGATCTAGACCTAGTGACCGAGGTGCCTCTACCGGATATTGATAGAGTTGCATCTGACCCTAACTTAAAAACTGACAGCACGGAGCAATTCCGTACTATCTTCCTAGGCTATAATCTGACTACTGACGACTTAGAAACAGCGAGTGTAGACGGCAACCCTTTCAAAGACGTAAGAGTTAGGCAGGCGGTGGACATGGCCATCGATACGCCATTGATCCAAAAGAAAATCATGCGCGGTATTTCTACCCCTACCAGTCTTTTGGCTTACCCAGGCACAGACGGGTATGATGCCAACATGGCGGCTCCAAGTAAGGTAGATCGCGCTGGTGCAAAAGATTTGCTAGCCGAGGCCGGTTATCCCGAAGGTTTTGGCATTCGCCTAGATTGCCCTAATAACCGTTACATCAACGACGAAGCTATATGCCAAGCCGTAACTTCAATGTTGGCTAAAGTGGGTATTAAGGTAACGCTAAACGCTATGCCTAAAGACCAATGGATGCCTTTGTTAACCGGTAAAAAGTCCGATTTTTACATGCTAGGCTTCGGTACTCCAACGGGTGATTCACTGTTTACCTTTGGTCATATATATAAGGGTGGTCCGTTCCAAAGTGGTTATGCCAATGCTCGTGTTACCGAACTTATTGGTATGGCTGGCTCTGAACTAGACCCTGTTAAGCGTAAGGCGCAAATGAAAGAAATCAGTCAGATTACGCTAGACGAGTCTGCCATTTCACCCTTGCATTATCAGGTAATCACTTGGGGTATGTCTAACAGAACCAGCATTCCGGTAGACGTTAATAATATTCCCGATTTCCGTTTTGCGGTAATGCAGTAACTCCTAGTAGTGAAGTACTTTACCGGGCTATAGCTTCTGCTTGCGGTTTCTCCTCTAGGGGTGCTGCAGGTAGAAAGTCAATGTAGCCCGGCTTTTTCCGCCGCCCCTCTTTAGCTGAGCATCTGGATGCGAGTATGATCAATAAAATATTAGCGAGGCTGATTCAATCTGTTTTTGTACTTTTGGCAACCGGTTTGGTGGCCTTTGCCATCTTCAGCTTTACGCCGGACCCAGTGGACAACCTCGCCGGCGAATACGCTACCATCGAGGACCGAGCTGCACTGCGGGCTGAATTGGGTTATGACCGACCCTTTCTGATCCAGTACGGCGAGTATATGATTAAGTTCGTACAGGGAGACTTGGGCAAGTCTTTGCGTACCAATGAACTAGTGTCCCAGCTGATCTCAGAGCGCGCTCCGGCCACTTTAGAATTGGTGTTAGTGTCTACTATCATCACTTTGAGTCTAGGCATTTGGCTAGGCATTTTTACCGGCATCAACCGTCGTGGTAAGCGCACCCAGCTTATTCTCTCTACTAGCTTACTAGGCGTTTCTATTCCAACCTTTTTGATGGGTTTGCTGGCCATTTATTATGGCTCAGTTCAGTTTGGTTGGTTACCGGCTTCTGGGCGCAAGGTGGTGGAAACTTGGCTCTGGGATTCGTCACTCATTTCTTTGGACGGCTGGCGCAGCATCATTATGCCGGCGGCCACCTTATCTTTGTTTAACGTGGGTTTATTTATCCGTTTAGTACGCGCCGATGTACTGGAAATTCGGACTATGGATTACATCAAGTTTGCCAGGGCTAGAGGCTTTAGTGAACAACGCATCAACCATAACCACGTTTTACCCAACGCAGTAATGCCGGTGATCACCGTGGCAGCGCTAAATATCGGCACCATGATAGCCTTTTCATTGATCACCGAAGCCGTATTTCAATGGCCCGGTATGGGCTTGATGTTCCTGCAGGCTATCAGCTTTAGTGATTTCCCTATTATGTCTGCCTACTTCCTGCTGGTGGCTACCATTTTTGTGGTACTAAACCTACTTGCAGATATTTTATTGTCTGTGCTAGACCCCCGTATTCGCCGAGGTGAAAGCTAATGAAACGTCTACTTGAACACGATTTAATTCAGGATTTTTTCAACGCGCCTGCAGCTGTGGTTTCTTTTTTGGTGCTATTTGCTGTGCTATTTGTGGCATTGTTTGCCCCTTGGTTGGTGGATCAAAACCCATTTGACCCTTTGCAGCTGGACTTGATGGATTCACAATTGCCACCCATGTGGTTGGCGGATGGTGACTCACGTTATGTGTTAGGCACGGATGAGCAAGGGCGTGGCGTGTTAGCAGCCTTATTTTATGGCGCTAGGTTGAGCTTATTGGTGGGTCTGGCATCAGTGGCCTTGTCTTTAGTTTTGGGGATTGGCGTGGGATTGGTTGCGGGCTATTTTCGTGGCTGGGCCGATCAGTTGATTACTAGCTTAGCTGACTTACAGCTCACTATACCTGGCTTGCTGGTTGCACTTATGCTGGCTGGCGTTATAAAAACTCAATTGCCCGTAGAGATTGCTGAAACAGTGATGATTTACGTGGTTATCTTAGCCATTGGTTTTTCCGACTGGCCCAAATACGCTCGAGTCACACGGGCTTCAGTGATGATTGAAAGCCAAGAAGATTATGTGCTGGCAGCCAGAGCCATGGGGGCATCTCCCTGGTTAATATTGTGGCGCCACATTTTACCCAACATCATGCGTTCCAACATCGTTATTGCCACTGTAGGCTTGGGAGTTGCTATCATGCTGGAAGCCACTCTAAGCTTTCTAGGCGCAGGCGTACCCACTTCAACACCCTCCTTAGGCACTTTGATCCGGTCCGGAGCCAACTTTTTGTTTTCTGGCGAGTGGTGGGTGGTGGTGTTCCCTGGTTGCATGCTCATTTTGACAGTATTTTCCATCAACATCCTCGGCGATTGGCTGCGGGATGCTCTTAACCCAAAGTTGGATTAAACCACTATGTTAGTCATTAAAGACTTAACCGTTGCATTTGACTCCCGTAGAGGTCGCCTTATGGCCGTTAGGGGTGTGAACCTAAACCTAGAGCGAGGCGAAATTTTAGGTGTGGTTGGAGAATCTGGGGCCGGTAAATCCACCGTTGGAGCCGCTGTAATGGGCTTGCTGGAACAGGGTGGTTCGGTGCAAGGCGGACAAATAATTTTTGAAGGTGAGAATCTACTGGAGAAAAATACAGATCAGATGCGGGCCATTCGTGGACGTCGTATCGGCATGATCTTTCAGGACCCAATGACGGCCTTAAATCCCGTTAAAACGGTGGCCGACCAGCTCACCGAAACCATTGGTCACGCCCTCAGCCTCGGGGCTAAAGCAGCCCGTGTGGAGGCCCTCAATTGGCTGCGTAAAATGGACATACCTAAGGCTGATGAACGCATGGATCATTATCCCCATGAATTTTCTGGCGGCCAACGTCAACGCATTGTTATCGCCTTGGCCCTATGCGGCAAACCCGACTTAGTCATCGCCGATGAGCCAACTACAGCGCTGGATGTGTCGGTGCAAGCGCAGATTTTGAAGCTCATTAAAAAACTGGTTGAAGAGACTCATATTGGCATTATTATCATTACTCACAATATGGGAGTGATCGCAGAGTTGACCGATCGAGTGGCAATTATGCGTCACGGAGAACTGGTGGAGGAAGGCCCTACTCAGGCTATTTTACAGCATCCACAAACCCCTTATGCCCAAATGTTGATTGCCTCAGTCCCCCAGAGCGATCGCCGTTTAATGCGCCTGCAAGTGCCCGATAATAACGGTGTCATTCAAGCGCCCATCAATTACACCCCACCAGACAAAGCCAAGGCGGAGGAAGATGCCTTGTTTAAGTTGCATAAGCTTAATGTTATCTACCACCCTGGCGGTAGTCTATTTGCCAAAGGCAAAGCTGTACATGCCCTTCAAGACGCTAGCTTTAGCATTACCAAGGGTAAAGCGTTAGGTTTAGTGGGCGAGTCTGGCTCAGGTAAGTCGACCTGTGCCCGCGGCATCATTGGCTTAATTCCCATTAGTTCTGGGGTGGTGGAGTTTGATGGCCACAAGCTGTCGGCTATGAGCGAACGCCAACGTCGGCCCGTACGAGCCGACATGCAAATGATCTTCCAAGACCCTTATTCCTCTCTCAATAAGCGCATGAAAATTTTAGATATTATCGCCGAGCCCATCCGTTTTTATGGCATTGCCACCAACCGCAGTGAAGTGGAAGATAGAGCTGTCTCCTTATTAAAGCGTGTTGGCCTACCAGCCGACGCTCTCAACCGCTACCCTCACCAGTTTTCTGGAGGTCAGCGACAACGCATTGCTGTGGCCCGTACTTTAGCAAGTAAACCCAAGATGATCATTTGTGACGAGCCTACCTCGGCCCTAGATGTATCCGTGCAGGCCCATGTGCTCAATCTCCTCAAAGACCTGCAGGATGAATACAATCTTACCTTGTTGTTTATTAGTCATGACTTGCCTGTAGTTAGGCAAATGTGTGATGACATTGCTGTATTAAAAGATGGAAAAATTGTGGAGATTGGCGACGCAGCGGCCATTTTTGATTCCCCCAAACATCCTTATACCCAACATTTAATCCACCTCATGCCGCACATGAAAGGCAGACGCTAATGGAGCGCTTTTATGTCAATACACATGCCTGAAAGCCTCAACAGGAGTAGTAAAATGAGTAAATTATGGCAGCTTGGAGCGGCCGAATTGGTGCGTGGTTATCGGGACCAACTGTTTTCTCCCGTAGAGGTGGTTAGCGCCAGCATTGAACGTGCCCAATATCACGCCGAACCCCTTAACGCTTTGTGTCAGCCACGTTATGAGCTAGCCCTAAAGGAAGCCCTGAAGTCTGAACAACGCTATTCTTCTGGCCAGCCCCTAGGGCCTTTGGACGGTGTGCCTTGCACCATTAAGGTGTGTGTAGACACGGCAGGAGATGTTGATACCCTTGGCAGCCAGCTTTTAAGCCAGGCTCCAGCGGCCGTGAAAAGCGCCCCTTCAGCGGAACGCCTATTGGCTACCGGTGCTATCATGATCGCCAAAACCAGTATGCCAGATTTTGGCATGGCCGGGTCTGGTGCTAGCAGTTTATATGGTTCCTGTGGCAACCCCTACCAACCTGATCTTAACACTAATGGTTCCAGTTCCGGCTCCGCCGTAGCCCTTGCTGTAGGTGCCTGTGCCATCTCCTTGGGAACTGATTTGTGTGGCTCCGTTCGCAACCCTGCTGCATGGACAGGCGTTGTCGGCTTCAAACCGACTTACGGCCGTGTCCCACATCATGTCAGCAAATATGGACACCACGTAGGCCCTATGTCCCGTAATGTTACGGACTCCCGACTCTTGTATCGCAATATTGTCGGCCCTTATAAGGCCGATACGATGACGCTACCTAAGATGCCGAATGAAGTGCCAGACTGTAGCCTGAAAGGATGTAAGGTGGGCTTATTACTCAACGGTGTCGGCATGCCTAGTGTGGACCCACAAGTTGCCGAGCATGTATTAGCAACTGCACAGCTGCTGACCGATGCTGGAGCCCAAGTCATCGACCTATCAGCTCAGAGTATTTGGTGCCGTAGCATGACTACTTGGATCGAATACCTAGGTTTTATTGGCTTGCCGTGGGCGCGCTCCTATAGCGGCAATGACATTTCTAAGATACCCGATAGCATGTACCAGTGGATTACAAATTCAGCCCCTGCCACAGTATTGGCTAGTGCTAACTTAATGGCTGAAATGCAACAGCTGCGCTCGCAAGCCAATGACTTAAGCCAAGACTATGACTTTATCCTCTCGCCCACCATTAGTCATACGCCATTTGCCGCCAATTTATATGGACCAGACAACACACCGGAGCGGCATATAGAGCACCTTTGGTATACCGGCGTTTATAACTTGAGTGGCCAGCCAGCCATCAGCATACCCGCTGGGTTCGACAATCACGGCCTACCCGTGGGCATTCACCTCGCGGCACCTTTATACCAAGATGAGTGTCTGTTAGCGTGGGCGCAAATTGTTGAAGGTCTACTGGCTTTTGACAATAGCAAGCCATTAGCTTGAAACGGGGGCAAAGCCTGCATAAGTCAGATGGTGTAAGGTTGCAAACCGGTAGTGCAAGTTGATAAGCGATAACGATAGATTAGCTTTTGAGCATGAAGTGTGTGAACTTCATATCGTTTCATAGTTGGTACTGGACCATGTACCCATTTGGCTTACCGATTGATTAGCAACAAACAGACTGGCTAAAACTCTAGACTGGAATGCTAAGAATCACAGTAGACGGGGGTTTTGAGTGAGGTCGACCTAGTTATTTAAACGGGGACCAAATAGGGGACCAAATAGAAATTTTATCACTACTTCTTGAGCGTTAAATTCTATAAGTATTTGATTTGTATGGCGCGCCAGGAGGGAGTCGAACCCCCGACCAACAGGATCGGAACCTGCTACTCTATCCAGCTGAGCTACTGGCGCGTATTACTCAACCCTTAAAGAAATAAGGGATACTGCGAAGAAGCCGTATGATACGTGGGTTGAACTGCAGGTTCAAGAGATCCCGGGGTGCTTTTGAGGGTTGTTTGGCCACTCTAGGCGGTAATTTTTCTAATTGATAGGGAGGATTAAGCAATGGGCCTTTCACGTTGGGTGGGAATGCCGCTATAATGCGACATAATTTCTTGTAAAGTGGCCAACCGCGGTGGTTGTCTCACTTTAATTTTCATATTTTAGAAGAGGCCCTTACGTGAAATCATTTAAGCCTGCAGCCCTATTCAGCCTTTTAGCTGGTGTAATTTTGAGCCTTGGCGCACTAACCGTGGTCGCCGACCACGACAGTGACGACAGCATTGTTGAGCGCATCAGTGCGGTTGGAAACTTATGTGTTGAGGGCGAGAAGTGCAAAGCACCTGTAGCTAAGGCGGCTGCCGCACCTACCGGGCCTCGCTCTGGTGCCGACGTTTACACAGGCTCTTGTGCTGCTTGCCACGGTACTGGCGCTGCTGGCGCACCGAAGTTAGGTGATGCGGCTGCTTGGGGGCCTCGTGCCGCTAAGGGCCTAGACGCTTTAATTGCTAACGCTATGAACGGCATTAACGCCATGCCACCGAAAGGCATGTGTATGGATTGTTCGGATGATGAAATTAAAGATGCCGTCAAACATATGGTTGATAACTCTAAGTAGTTAAGCAACCGACGACAAGCCCGGCTTTAGCCGGGTTTTTTGTGCCTAACTTAAAACTCAAGATAATGGTATAGCGCATATGTCTGATTACTTAAAAGGCCTAATACTCACTACCTTAGGGGTGGTGATTTTAAGTTTTGATGGTCTGCTTATTCGCCTTATTTCTGCTGAGTCTTTTGATTTGTTGTTTTGGCGCGGGCTGTTACTCAGCCCTGCGGTTATCGTTTTACTCATGCTGCAAAAGTCAAAGGCCTCTTGGTGGCCCCACGATGCTGCTGCCCTTCGATCTTCGGCGTTAATGGCCATCACGACCATCACCTTCATTTTGGCCATCAATTTAAGCTCGGTGGCTAATGTGTTAGTGATTATTAGCTCTCAACCGTTGTTTGCGGCTGTGTTTGGCTGGTTACTACTCAAAGAAAAACCCGCCCCTGTGACATGGCTAGCCATAGTGGTTTGTTTATTGGGTATCGGTTGGGTGCTTTGGGACTCATGGGGAGGAACCCACTGGCTAGGTGATATGCTGGCCTTGGCTTGTTGCATCACGTTATCGGTAAAGTTTGTCAACGACCGTGCTGTTAGCCATAGAGACATGACTCCGGCGTTAATATCGGCGGGGTTGGTGGTGGC
>Ga0315328_10000690_pt1 | contig 14912 bp, 10 predicted proteins | sample M120032315metaG_FD_203462 | JGI IMG/M metagenome (GOLD analysis project Ga0315328, IMG submission 203462) | Ammonia-oxidizing marine archaeal communities from Monterey Bay, California, United States - M1 200m 32315 | ecosystem: Environmental > Aquatic > Marine > Intertidal zone | place: USA... | reverse complement strand
TGGCATGGGTGTGGGGCTTATACAATTCCGTTTGACACTTTACAAGCTTGATGGCCAAGGCTCGATACCTACGCAACCACTTTCAACCGTAGCCCATAGAAATAGCAAAATTGCGATACTTGCTTCAATGGTCATGCTTTGTGTAGTAACGATTCTTATGCTCTCTGGAGGTATTTCAGTTAATCCGGTAACACTAGCTCAGTATATCGCGATCACAATTACTGCGGTTTTTCTTGCATACTATGTTGGCATTTATGCCTTTGCAGACTTAAACAATAATGAGAAAAAATCATTAGGTGCATTATTTCTCATTTGTGTCGCGTCAACATTCTTTTGGGCTGGGTTTGAACAGGCTGGCTCTTCGTTAAACCTTTTTGGTCGTGACTACACAAATAGAATTATAAGCAATTTTGAAATCCCCCCCGCTTGGTTTCAGTCGGCAAATTCATTCTTCATTATAATACTTGCACCTTTCTTTGCGGCTCTCTGGATAAATATCGGAAAGCGCTGGATTCATCCATATTATGGTATTAAGTGTGCTATTGGATTAATCATAATGGCGACAGGATTTATCGTCATGTTCTTCGCGGCACAAGTTGCAGCATCTGGTCTGCAAGCAGCGCCTTATTGGCTAATCGGAACCTATTTCTTGCATACGGTTGGAGAACTCTGTCTAAGCCCTGTAGCTCTAAGTGCAGTCAGCAAGTTATCCCCACGAAGATTTGCAGGCCAAATGATGGGGGTTTTTACCTTAACTTATTCTATAGGAAGTGTGGTAGCGGGCCTGATAGCTGGTAATTTCGATCCTAGCAATATCCAACAAATGCCTAATCTATTTTTACAAATTAGCTTCTTTGCCATTGCTGCTGGCATCGTAGTTGGATTATTTTCGTTCAAGACCAAAAATTGGGAATCTCTGTTAGAGAACGAAATTAAATCTTAGACTTTTATCGACTTAAATGATCAGGCCGTACTAGATTTTTCATAATTACAATTTTTTAAACAAGGAATAAATGTTATGGGCTTTATGGCTGGCAAACGAATCTTGGTGTTGGGTATAGCGAGCAAGCTATCTATTGCATCTGGAATTGCAGCGGCTATGCACAGAGAAGGAGCAGAATTAGCCTTCACCTACCAAAACGAAAAGCTTAAAGATCGAGTTTTGGGTTTTGCAGAGAGCTGGGGATCAAATTTAGTTTATCCCTGCGACGTAACGAATGACTCTCAAATTGTTGACCTTTTTTCACAACTCAGCGAAAACTGGGACGGATTAGATGGCATAGTTCACTGCCTAGCTTATGCACCAGCACATGAACTAGATGGTAATTATGTCGATGTCACTACTCGTGAGGGTTTTCTCACCGCACACGAAATTAGCTCATATAGCTTTGTTGCTTTAGCACAGGAGGGGCGCGAGCTTATGCGTAACCGCAATGGCTCCCTACTTACACTAAGTTACTTAGGGGCTGTGCGCAGCCTTCCCAACTACAATGTGATGGGCTTAGCTAAGGCAAGCCTCGAGGCTAATGTGCGCTATATGGCCTCTAGCTTGGGGCCTGAAGGCACCAGGGTAAATGGCATCTCAGCAGGGCCCATCAGAACCTTAGCCGCGGCTGGCATTAAGAGCTTTCGGAAAATGCTTCAACACAACGCTAGCCAAACGCCTCTTCGTAGAAATGTTACGACTGAAGAAGTTGGAAATTCTGCCGCGTTTCTCTGCTCAGATCTGGCGTCTGGAATCACTGGTGAAATTCTATATGTTGATGGTGGATTTAACACAACGGCTATGGGGTCACTTAACGACTTAGACCCCAAAACTAATCCTTAACAGATGCACACTACAAAACGCTAAATTACAAATCCCACTTATAATTCAAGGTTTTCAAGGTTATTCTGTATGTCAGAATCACTCTTCAAAGTACTCATGAAGGCTTGAAATTCACTATTACCCAGATCAGCAATCATTGAATCAACCATCGTATTCCGCTCCTCCTCTGGAATTGAGTCGACTGTTCCCTCATTCACTTCCGTCAGCTCAACCAGCACAAACGTGCCATTATCGAGTGTTAAGCTCGCTCTTTCGACACTGCCTACTGAGGGTTTTGACAAAGCAAACGCTTGATCGAGTATCTGACGATTAACCGTAAATGCATTACGGTCTAATTGGACTTCTTCTATCCATTCTAATTCATTGTCACCCAAGATTTGATCTAGGCCTACTCCAGAGATTGCCGCAGCATTTATCTCACTACCCAATTCTTGAACTGCATCCTCTTCCATCTCAGTACGAAGGATAACGGCTATTTCAGGTTGAACCTCTTCGAGTGGCAATATAGATGCTTCGTTAAATTCGAACAGCCTAAGCACAACAGATTGCGAATCATTGATCTCAATAACATCGCTATTGTTGCCTTCAAGCAAGACATCATCTGAATATGCAGCACTCGCAACATTTTGATTGGAGAATATTCCGTTACCACCTAGACGACCAAAAGCCTCGCTTTGTCGTATATTTAAATTGAGTTCTTCAGATATGGTCTGTAAATCACCGGTTTCGAAAGCTAGATTAGAAAGATCCTGAAGTCTCTCCGCATAAATAAGTTCAACTTCTGAGCTCTTTAAATCTCTTTCAATACGATCACGCACTTCTTCAAACGAAGCAAATACATTCTCCGCATCCTCAGTAAGTTTTACCAAATGCACACCAAATTCTGAAACGACCGGATCCGATATTTCATCAAGGGAAAGAGCTGATAATGCTTCCTCTAATTCGGGTGGAAAGGCACTCCCATCGGTATACCCAATATCACCACCCTCTTCTGCCGAAACAGTATCACTAGATAATTCCAAGGCTAAAGAAGCGAACTCTTCTCCATCTGTAATACGCTGCTGAGCCGTCGTGGCCAACTCCAATGCCGCGCTTTCTGTCAGGTCACCACCAACTTCAAATAAAATATGGGAAGCTCGTCTCTCTGAAGATCCTTCATACTGCGATCGCTCCTCTTCGTACTGCGCAATTAAATCGGCCTCATCTACCGAAAGCTCCTGCGAGATTATGTCTTTATCGAGCAAAACATATCGAGCGATAATGGTTTCGTCTTCCTCGAACGCATCCTGATTATTCTCATAATATACAGCTATTTCTCCATCACTTATCGCTGTACCCAGCGTTCGGGTGCCTAAAGTTATCGAGATATAACGAAAATCTCTTGTTTGCGTCGTGAGCTGAGCAATTTTGTCTAATTCAGATTCCGTAATAAAATTTGAGCTGGTATAAGCGCTAGCAACCTGAGAAAGCAACATTCTTTGTTCCAGTGACTCCCTATACATCGGAACATTTTGGCCAGTTTGCGACAATATAGTTCTGACAGCAAAGTCTGGATCAAAGACCCCGTTGACCTGAAAACTAGGTGTTTCTAAGATATTCCGGTCAATCTGTGAACTGGATATAGCCATGGAAGATTTTAAAACATGTTGGCGCAGGATAATCTCTTCAATCAGCTGATTAAGAGCGATTGATTCGAGAAAGCCCTGATCAATACCTTCTAAACCACCACCTACTGAATTCACCAGGTTCTGAGTACTTTGATCCAATTGTAGCTGCGTGATCTCTTCGCCATTAATTTCTGCAACAGGCGGCGCCTGAATTAATCCACCAACAGTCTCCCATCCAGTAATGACAAAAATAGACGCAATTGCTCCAATGATAACCTTAGCAATTAAACCTTTGGAGTTGTCTCTCAGATCCTGCAACATATTTATTACCAGTAGTTAGAGGCTCTATAAAATTTACTATCAGAGCCAGTGCGTAGTGTGAATTTGAATGAATTTAGTCGATAAAGTCTCTAATCTTGATGGATATTGTAAACGTAAAAAGGCGCATCAAAGATGCGCCCCAAATATTTTCAGTCCACAAACCCTAAAGCTTAATCCATACATTAGCGTTTTTACAAGACGTCTAGGTAAGCTAGAGAGCCTTATTTAGTATGCGGCCTTCTAGCTCGCAACTACCAAACACCTCAAGCCAGCAAAATAAGTAGCAAAGTGCCTACAGTACCAAACTGACCGCTTTTAAACCGATCTTACAATCAGTTTATATATTCACTGCATCCTTAAGTGCTTTACCAGCTTTAAAGCTTGGCACTCGCGCCGCTTTAATTTCGATGGGTGCACCTGTTTGGGGATTACGACCAGTCCGTGCTGCCCTATTCTTAGTAGCAAACGTCCCAAAACCCACAAGTACTACTGGCTCGCCTGTTTTTAATGAGCCTGTAATTGCATCAATTGTTGCATCAATAGCACGCCCAGCAGCAGCTTTTGGAAGGTCCGCACTTGCAGCAACAGCATCTATTAGTTCAGATTTATTCACGTTATCCCCTTTTTGTTAAATTAGAAGTTATTTTTTAATCTAAGACTGTCAAAAAAATCCTTAAAAATACGCTAGAACAATTAAAAAAATCAGTGCTACAAAGTTAAAAAAATCTAGAAATTTTGAGAAGAATTTTGACCTCTGAGTTGATCTAAGTTGTTTCCCCGGAAGGGACTCATGCGCCCTATAAAACCAATTCTTTATACCAAGCGCTGGAAAGCCCTGTCAACTGGAAACGCGCGTAATTAGTGGGTATTTATATGTTCTTCATCATTAGGCGAATCAATGTCTTCCTGCTTCGCTTTCTCTTTTACTTTTGTCTTTTTCTCACCTTTCAAAGGACTAGGCTGATATTGTAAAGCTTGCTCTAAAACTTCATCAATCCAACGCACAGGAACAACTGTAAGATCCGCCTTGATATTGTCTGGAATTTCAGCCAAGTCTCTCTCGTTGTCGGCCGGAATGATTACTGTTTTAATATTTCCGCGATGAGCTGCTAGTAATTTTTCTTTTAAACCCCCTATTCGCAGAACCTGACCACGCAAGGTAATCTCGCCAGTCATTGCCACATTCGCTTTAACGGGTATATTCGTTAGAACAGATACTAGAGCAGTGCACATACCCACGCCTGCACTAGGGCCATCTTTTGGTGTAGCACCTTCCGGTACGTGGATATGCAAATCAAATTTTTCATGAAAGTTCGAGTTCAAGCCAAGTGTCGGTGCCCTGCTTCTAACAACAGTAAATGCAGCTTGAATTGACTCTTGCATTACGTCGCCAAGAGATCCAGTTTTTATCGTCTTGCCTTTCCCACCTACTGCAATAGCCTCGATGGTTAATAATTCACCACCAACTTGGGTCCAAGCTAAACCATTAACTTGCCCAATTTGATTTTCTTCTTCGGCCTTTCCATAGTCATATTTTTGAACACCGGAATATTTCTCTAGTATTTTTGTTGTTAGCTCTACAGCCTTTTCATCTTTAACTAGGGAATTTCCTTTCACTACTTTTCGACAAATTTTTGCAATTTCACGCTCCAAACCCCGAACACCAGCCTCGCGCGTGTAATAACGCACCAGGTCCCTAATCGGCGCCTCACCAATTTTCAGCTCTTCACTCTTCAACCCATTGTTTTTCTTCTGCTTAGGAACCAAATAGCGTTCAGCAATGCTTACTTTTTCATCTTCTGTATAGCCCGGAATACGTATTACTTCCATTCTATCCAGCAGAGCACCAGGAATATTCATACTGTTAGAAGTGCAGACAAACATTACCTCAGAAAGATCATAATCCACCTCAAGATAATGATCATTAAAACCATGGTTCTGCTCAGGATCCAAAACTTCCAGCAACGCCGACGCAGGATCGCCACGGTTGTCCATGCCCATTTTGTCAACTTCATCAAGGAGAAACAGCGGATTCTTAACCCCCACCTTAGAAAGTTTCTGAAGAAGCTTTCCAGGCAATGAACCTATATAGGTACGACGATGCCCTCTGATTTCGGCCTCATCTCGAACCCCGCCTAAGGCCATGCGCACAAATTTTCGATTAGTCGCTCTCGCGATTGACTCACCGAGGGAAGTTTTACCAACTCCTGGCGGGCCTACCAAGCAAAGAATAGGGCCTTTCAGCTTTTTTACTCGCTTCTGTACGGCCAAGTATTCGAGAATCCGCTCTTTGACCTCTTTCAGGCCGTAGTGGTCATTTTCTAAAATGTCTTCAGCTTTGGTAAGATCCATCCGGACTTTTGATCGCTTCCTCCAGGGAATATTAATCATCCAGTCCAGGTAAGTGCGAACAACTGATGCCTCCGAAGACATTGGCGACATTAATTTTAATTTGTTTAATTCAGAGAACGCTTTTTCTTTCGCGTCTTTTGGCATCCCAGCGTCGTCTATTTTTTGCTTTAGCTCTTCCGCTTCGTTAGGGACATCCTCCAACTCACCCATTTCTTTCTGAATAGCCTTCATTTGCTCATTCAGATAGTACTCCCGCTGACTTTTCTCCATTTGCTTCTTAACACGACCGCGGATTCGTTTTTCAACTTGAAATAAATCTATTTCGGACTCAATCAATGCCATTAGATGTTCTATACGCGCTTGCAACGCCGCTAACTCCAGAAGGTTTTGCTTTTCCTGCAACTGCAGCGACATATGGGAGGCAATGGTGTCTACCAATCTTCCGGGTTCATCGATACTTGAAATAGAAGTCATAACTTCTGGAGGGATCTTTTTACTCATCTGAACATACTGATCAAACTGAGAAAGTAAAGATCGGATTAACAAAGACGCTTCTTTCTCAGGAATGTCTTGTGAAGCCAAGAGAGTGACTTCAGCCTTAAAATGATCTGCCTCAAATACAACGGTTTTTATTTTTGCCCTATCAATACCTTCGACAAGAACTTTAACCGTTCCATCGGGCAATCTAATCAATTGCAAGATCGTAGCTACAGTTCCTATCTCAAATAAGTCATCTATCGCTGGCTCATCCTCGGAGGCATTTTTCTGAGCAACGAGCAACACCTGCTTGTCGCTCGCCATAGCAATTTCGAGCGCTTTTATGGACTTCGGACGGCCCACAAATAAGGGTTGGACTATTTGGGGGTATACCACTACGTCGCGTAATGGCAAGAGGGGAATAGTTGAATTGCTAATTGCGTCCGCAGACATGCATAACTCTCTTGATTACAAAAAAACCAGTACAGCTAGGATGGTGCCAAAGCAGCAAAATTCAAGGCAGATTATGTAATCTCAGAAATTATCTACCTGAGACTATTTCAAGATTTTATTCATCCGCTGCTGATTTGCTCGGCTGCTCAATATTCTCATACATAAGTAATGGTTCAGAGTCCCCTTCGATGACAGCAGAATCAATTATAACTTTACTCACCGCGTCTAAGGAGGGTATTTTGTACATAGTATCTAGCAGTACAGCTTCCATAATAGACCTCAATCCTCGAGCGCCGGTCTTACGCTCCCTAGCCTTCCTTGCAATCGCTGCTAAGGCATCGTCTCGAAATTGAATTTCCACGTCTTCCATCTCAAATAATTTAGCATACTGTCTAGTTAATGAATTTTTGGGTTCTCGAATTATACGGACCAGAGCATCGAGATCTAATTCATCTAGTGTGGCAATCATTGGGAGACGACCAACAAACTCGGGAATCAATCCGTACTTAACCAGATCTTCCGGCTCGACACCTTGAAGGGTTTCACCTACTTTTTGATCACCATCCTGAGATCTCACTTCAGCTGAAAAACCTATGCCGCTTTTATCAGATCGGTCTCTAATAATTTTATCCAGGCCAGCAAAAGCACCGCCACAAATAAAAAGTATATTAGTGGTATCGACTTGCAGAAATTCTTGTTGTGGATGTTTACGGCCGCCTTGTGGGGGGACTGACGCAACTGTTCCTTCAATCAGCTTGAGCAAAGCCTGCTGAACACCTTCACCAGAGACATCTCTGGTTATGGAAGGATTGTCAGATTTGCGCGAAATCTTGTCAATTTCATCAATATAGACAATTCCAATCTGAGCTTTCTCAACGTCGTAATCACATTTCTGCAGAAGCTTTTGAATAATATTTTCGACGTCTTCACCGACATATCCGGCCTCTGTTAAAGTAGTCGCATCAGCAATTGTGAAAGGAACATCAAGTAATCGAGCAAGAGTTTCTGCCAGTAGAGTCTTACCCGTTCCTGTAGGTCCGACCATTAGGATATTGCTTTTACTAAGCTCTACATCGCCGCCGGCTTTATCGTAATTTAAACGCTTGTAATGATTATAAACTGCTACCGATAGAACTTTCTTAGCACTTTCTTGGCCAATAACGTATTCATCAAGAGTATTTTTAATTTCTTCAGGAATTGGCAACTTGCGCGTAGCAGTATCCGCCTCTTTTTCCTGAATTTCTTCACGGATTATGTCGTTACACAGGTCTACACATTCGTCGCATACAAAGACAGACGGGCCCGCTATTAACTTACGCACCTCATGCTGGCTCTTGCCGCAAAAGGAGCAATAAAGCAGTTTCCCGTTATCATCTCCCTTGTTATAGCGTTCGTCTGACATTCTTCTACCTAGAGCCCATTCAACACCTATTAATACGCTAAAAATCGAGAATTCGTTTAATTTGATTAAACAAACTCTTGTCGGCTTAGCGAACCACCACTTCTACGTTTACTGCCTCTAACCCTCATCAACAGCGCCGTAGCGCCTCATTAATTATTTTCCAGACAATTTAAGGCTGACTATTGCCGCCAAACTTAGGGAATTCCAGGAATTTAGTCGGATCCCGATTCCCCAACACACTTATTATCTACTCTTCTCTCAATTACTTTATCAACGAGGCCATATTCTAGGGCTTCGGCCGCGCCCATGAAGTTGTCCCGCTCCGTATCTATGGCTATTGCTTCCTCGCTTTGCTCAGTATGTTCTGCCAGTAATACATTAAGTTTCTTACGTAACTTAATGATTTCATTAGCCTGTATTTCAATATCCGACGCTTGACCTTGTGCGCCTCCGCTGGGTTGATGGATCATCATCCGAGAATGCGGCAGTGCTAGACGCTTACCTTTGGCGCCACCGGCCAATAACAATGCCCCCATACTGGCAGCCTGACCTATGCACATTGTGCTTACATCCGGCTGGATAAATTGCATAGTGTCATAGATAGATAAGCCTGCAGTAACCGAACCCCCTGGTGAATTGATGTACAAATGGATATCTTTGTCTGGATTTTCAGATTCAAGAAATAATAGTTGAGCCACCACTAAATTTGCCATGTGGTCTTCAACCACGCCTGTCATAAAAATGACTCGATCTTTTAATAACCGTGAATAGATATCATAAGATCGTTCGCCTCGCGCTGTCTGTTCAACAACAACAGGCACCAAAGCTGCGCTAGGTGGCTCGAAATTTGACATAAATGGGTATTCCTTTAAAAACATTTCGGTTAAATCGGTCTTAGGTTTTAATTCTCACAGCGTTATCACCATCCGATTGCTAGTTTGTTAAGGCCAGTAATTAGCTTTCAGGTTCTGTATTCTCTGATTCGATATCATCATCTTCAGAACTCGCTTCCTCACGGGATTCAGGTTTAATGATTTCTTGATAATTCACCTTTGTATCTGTCACCACAGACTCTTCAATTATGTAGTCAAATACTTGATCTTCAACGACTGCAGATTCGATTGTGGCTAATTGTTCTTTATTACCGTAGTACCAGTTAATCACATCGTCCGGAGATTCATAAGTCGCAGCTAGCTCTTCTACGGATTCTCTCACTTTAGTAGGGTCAGCTTGCAAGTTTTGCTGTCCGATAATCTCACCAAGCACCAAACCGAGTATAACTCTCCGATCTGCTTGCTCTTTAAAGAGCTCATCCGGAAGCATTGATGGGTCAGCCCCTTGCGCGCCACCCATTTGCTGCAGTGCCTGGCTTTTTAGTTGTAATATCTCATTGCTCACTAATGATTCAGGAACAGTGACATCAACAGCAGCAACCAAGGCGTCCATCACTTTAGTTTTGAGCTTATTGCGACTGGCAGTCTTCATCTCACGCCGCATGTTGTTCGATATTTCTTCGCGAAACGCCTCTACACCGCCTTCTTCAACCCCAAAGCTTTTATAAAATTCTTCATTAACTTCTGGCAATACCTGCTCGCTAACAGAGTTCAACGTGATATCGAACTCAACGTCTGCACCAGCTAGATCATCATTATGATATTCTGTGGGAAACTCAAGTGACAAAGTAAACTCATCGCCGGCTTTCTTCCCAATTATTCCAGCTTCAAAACCGGGAATCATTCGCTCTGAACCTAATACCAAATTAGTTCCTTGAGCAGCACCACCTTCAAATTCTTCGCCACCCTTCTTGCCAAGATAATCAATATTGGCCATATCTTGATCAGCAGCTTCACGCTCAATCACTTCCCAGGTTTGTCTTTGCTGACGGAGCGTTTCGATCATTTCATCTATGTCGGTATCGTTAATATCGGCATTAAGTCGTTCAACTTCTAACTTGGAGAAATCTGGAAGGATAATTTCAGGATAGACTTCGAATGTTGCAACAAATTCTAAGTCTTTACCTTCCTCAATATTAGTTGGCTCAATTTTGGGTTGCCCAGCCGGCTTTAGGCTCTCCTGATTAATTGCATCGAAATAAGTTTGGCTCATAAGCTCGCCTACCACTTCCTGACGTACACCCTTTCCAAATTTACTTTTAATGACCTTGAAGGGAATTTTACCCTTACGAAAACCATCCAAGCGGACTGACTTTGCTGCTTCCTGGAGACGAGCATTTACTGCAGAGTCCACTTGCACACTTGGAACAGCAATAGTCATTTTTCGCTCAAGACCGTCTGTGGTTTCAACAGAAACTTGCATGTATTACCTCTTTGCTCGCGAAATTGATTTCGCGCAATATTCAATTCAACGTTGCTGAGTAATTATTAAAGACAAAATGACTCGACTCAGAGGGCCGTTCTAGTAAAGCCCAGATCCTTATTACCGAAAAACCAATAAGTTAGCTACATTCCACCCACCTCACGGAGTGCGCGATTTTCCCATATCAAAAATGCAACTGCAATTGTTGTTAAAAGGGCCTGAAACATTAGTCAAAGTACATACAGAAGCAAGGATATCTGGGGTTCGGCATTAGGTTTATCGCGCTGACTCACCTACACTTTACCCAAGTAGTTTTTCCAGGAAAAATATAATCAATGGCCATCAAAAATCATTCAATAGCCGCGGTAATTTTAGCTGGAGGCAGAGCTACCCGAATGGACTACCTCGACAAGCCATTGGAAAATCTTTCTGATAAGCCACTTATTGAGTGGACCCTGGAAGCGCTTCAAAAGCACGCAGCTTATGTGATGATCAGTGCAAATCACAATACAAAAAAATATGAGTATTTGCAGTTGCCGATAATTAACGATATCTATAAACGTTATTGCGGCCCGCTCATTGGAATCTACAGCGCCATGGTTTGGATCGAAGCGAATCTAATAGACCCACCTCAAAAGCTATTATGCCTTCCTGGCGATGTTCCTATCTTTCCCTCTATATTAATTCATCGGTTATTAGATGAATTTAACAATAGCACCGATGAAGTAGCTTGGACTGAATGCGATGGGCAAGTTCAACCACTGTTTTCAATTTGGTCTCTAGCCTCTAAAAATGTCTTGAAAGCCGCCATTACAAGAGGAATCTATGGACCAAAGCTTGCAATGCCGATGCTGAAGAACAAGTTAGTGAGGATAGAGAGAACATCGCCATTAGATTTTCAGAATATCAACGACCAAGACACTCTAAACTATGTACAAAAAACTATTAATCAACTTTAATATCGAAATTATTTTGCAAAATTAAATTCGGCAAAATAAAGTAATATTTTTAAGAGTGCTGCCTATCTTGTTGTTTCAACAGCAAAAAAAGGTCTTCCTCGAATTTTCAAAATACTTCGTATCTTATTGATAATCAAAAAAATAACCCACTGTATGAATTTTAATCAGTTTGTTCTAAAAGTTTGAGTGGCATATTTTTTGCCTACTTCAAAATTAACAATGCGGCGTTTATGATGCACTTACTCGCTAGCTTAAGGATACCTGTCAACGCGAGTTGGCGCTAAGTTAACTTAGCAGTAACCTTAAGCTAGCGGAGACCAACAATCCCAGCGTTAGCCCGAGAGTTAAAAATCATGTCAAATTCTCGCCAATGTGAGCAGCTAGGTTCTGATAATCCAGATAGCAGTGATCGGATATTTAGCCAACAGAACCTCTGGTATTTTCAAACTCAAGAAGGGGATCAAATAGGCCCTTTTCGCTACCGCTCAGAAGCACAAAGTAATCTCGATCAGTTTATGCGGCAGCTTATTAAAGGCCAGACGTCGTAATTTCCCTGAAAGTACCCTACCCTATTTACAGTGCTGGTTTGCTTGCTTAGGGCTAATGGCCGTGCGGTGCTTAAATGGGCCACAATATCGAGAGATCAAGCTCCGCGTGAAACACTGATTATCTATCATTCATCGACAATGCTCACTTTCATTAAGCAGAAATGCTATCAGTATTGACTCCAGTGACCAACGGGTACTCGTACTATTTGTATTACTAGAACATTAAATCAAATTTCGCCGCTTTTCTTAAAACCCAATGACACTGAATTAATACAATAACGCAAACCACTTTCCGGCGGCCCATCTGGAAAAACATGGCCTAAATGAGATTCGCACTTACTGCACACCACTTCAGTCCTGACCATACCATGGGAGTAATCTGGAGTTTCCTTAATTCCTCCTGCTTTTGATGGTTGATAAAAGCTAGGCCAACCCGACCCAGAATCATATTTAGCCTTAGAAGAAAACAAAGGCTCATCGCAGGCCCCGCAGTGATAGACCCCCTCTTCTTTCAAGTCCCAGTATTCGCCAGTAAATGCCCTTTCAGTACCTTTCTCCCGTAGCACATGAAAACTTTCAGTATCGAGCTTCTGCCGCCATTCTTCTTCTGATTTGCTATTTTTATCAGGTAATTCTGGAGTATCTGACATTTATAATCCTTGCCCATTCATTTTCTAATCTAGGTATCATTCGTAACTTCCTGTATAATAAGGAGGTTTCTGATACATAAAACTTAATAAAGCTATTTTATCCAAAAACAGATTTTAGTTATAGCAATGCCGATATGGCCGATTACACTATGATGAAAAAAATAGAGTCAATAGTCGATACTCCAATGGCCGATTCATCTGTCGACAGCATTAGACAATCACACAAGCTGAGCAATGTCTGTTATGACATACGCGGCCCCACCCTGGACGAAGCCAAACGCCTTGAAGAAGAAGGGCACCAAATTCTTAAGTTAAATATAGGCAATCCTGCAGCTTTTGGATTCAATGCGCCAGATGAGATTCTTTATGACGTCATTCATAATCTCTCTGCGGCCCAGGGTTATAGTGACTCCAAAGGTCTGTACCCTGCCCGGAAAGCTATTATGCAAGAGTGCCAAAGACTCGGGGTTAGAGACGTTGAGATCGATGACATCTATTTAGGCAATGGTGTTAGTGAGCTAATCACGATAGCTATACAGGCACTAATCAACGATGGAGATGAAATTCTTATTCCAGCTCCAGACTACCCGCTTTGGACAGCATCGGTGAGCTTAAGCGGTGGAAATCCGGTTCATTATTTATGCGATGAAGCAGCAGACTGGTTTCCCTCAATTTCCGATATCGAATCTAAAATTAATCAGCGCACGCGCGCAATAGTCATTATTAATCCAAACAATCCTACAGGCGCGGTTTATAGTCGTGAAATATTACTGGAACTGGTCGCACTTGCTCGCAAGTACAAACTAATTATTTTTGCTGATGAAATCTATAGCAAGATCATTTACGACGAGGCAGTATTTACCCCTTTAGCTTCATTAAGCGATGACGTATTCACTGTAAGTTTTAACGGTTTATCTAAATCATATCGCCTGGCGGGTTTTAGATCGGGCTGGATGATACTTAGTGGACCCAAACATACAGCCACGAGTTATATTGAAGGCCTCGAAATTCTAACAAACATGCGCCTATGCGCAAATGTACCTGCACAATTTGCAGTACAAACTGCACTTGGCGGATATCAAAGTGTTAATGAACTTATCTTGCCAGGTGGACGTTTAAAGCAACAACGCGACATAACCTGGGAATTGATAAATCAAATACCGGGCATCACTTGTGTAAAGCCAATGGGGGCAATTTATTTGTTTCCAAAGCTAGATCCTACTGTCTACGATATAAAAGATGACGCTTCACTCATTCTGGATATTCTAGATCAAGAGAAAATACTTCTAGTGCAAGGAAGCGCTTTTAATATAATGGACCAGCAGCATTTTCGTATTGTATTTTTACCGCGAGAAGGTGAACTTTCTCAGGCTATAAAACAGATTGGCAGTGTTCTGGAACAATACAGGAATTAACTTTTACTCATCAATATCTCTAGTTGAGCTAAAATTTTCTTTTGAAATTCTCCTAAGGTTGAGTCATCCATCGAAGCTCCTCGATACTCTCTTCTGGAGATTAACTGTTTACGCACTTTATCAAAATAAGTGAGATCCTGACCATCATTTACAGCACACTTAAAATCATTGCTAATTTGTTGCAATGAAAACTCTTGTGCCAGAATTGTTCTCAGAGAATTTCCTTCTTTAAATTCGCAATGGTTTTCACCTGCATCAATATCAATTAATTCTCGATTGACTATAGACAAATCAAAGTTAGCCGCCAAAGATTTACGCAACGAATTCACTGCTGCGAATTTTGATTCCATGCTGTAACCCGCGATATGGGGGGTCGAAATTTTTGTAGTGTTGACTACATCTCTTGCGACCTTTGGTTCATTTTCCCAAACATCAAACACAAAGTTCAAATCATTCCTTTCTCGATAAAACTTTCTTATATCTCCTTCACTTACCACCCCTCCTCGGCAGGTGTTTAATAAGACTGTTCTTTTGGAAAGAGATTGCAGAAATTCAAGCCCTATTAGCCCGAAGGTAGGATGAGT
>Ga0315328_10000688_pt1 | contig 14920 bp, 15 predicted proteins | sample M120032315metaG_FD_203462 | JGI IMG/M metagenome (GOLD analysis project Ga0315328, IMG submission 203462) | Ammonia-oxidizing marine archaeal communities from Monterey Bay, California, United States - M1 200m 32315 | ecosystem: Environmental > Aquatic > Marine > Intertidal zone | place: USA... | reverse complement strand
ACTTCAAATAAATGGTATTGGTGGTGGAAACCCACTGACTTCCAAAGTTGCAATCGTATCAAAATCCAAAAAACCTGATGTTGATATTGATTATCTATTTCTTCAAGTATCCGTTGATAATACTTTGGTTTCAGATACTCAAAATTGCGGAAATATCTTAGCTGGCATAGCTCCTTTCGCTATAGAGCGCGGACTTGTAAAACCAAAATATGGCCATGATGAAACATCAGTTAAGATCTACATGAAAAACACCAAACAGATGGCCATTGCTACTGTTCAGACTCCAAAAGGTGAAATTACTTATAAAGGCGAAACTTATATAGACGGTGTTCCAAAGTCTAGCTCTCCCATTTCTCTTGAGTTTTTAAATATTGCTGGTTCATTATGTGGTGATTTATTACCAACAGGAAATCAAATCGATAAAGTAAATGGTATCGAAGTGACAATGATTGATAATGGAATGCCATGTGTGATCATCAGAGCAATAGATTTAAATATAACTGGTTATGAAAATATAGCAGATCTTGAGAGTAATTTAGAACTACGTAATTTCTTAGAAAAATTACGTATCTCATGTGGCAAATTAATGAAGCTTGGGGACGTGGCAGAGAAAACAGTGCCAAAAATGACTATTGTAAGTAATGCCAAATCTGAAGGTATTATAAATACTCGAACTTTCATCCCTCATCGATGCCATTCCTCAATAGGAGTTTTTGGTGCAATTAGTGTCGCCACGGCTTGTTTACTTGATAAATCTATCGCCAATCAAATTTCATCAATACCAGATGGAAACACAAAAATTTGCTCAATTGAGCACCCTTCTGGACAAACTCAAGTTGTGACTAAAACTAATCAACAAGAAATAATATCTACTGCGATATTAAGAACGGCCAGGAAATTATTTGATGGTATCGTTTATGATGACATATATTGAAGGAAAAAATGCTAATGGACCCAGATTGGTTACCTTTTCACCCAGAACCTACTAAACCCTCATTTGAGTTACCGAAAGGTGCGGTAGACGCACATTGTCATGTATTTGGCCCTGCAAATAAATTCCCCTTTGCACCAGAACGCAAATACACACCATGCGACGCCTCTAAAGAGCAGCTCTTTAAACTTAGAGATTTTCTTGGTTTTGAAAAGAATGTCATTGTACAAGCTTCATGTCATGGAACAAATAATGATGCCTTAGAAGATGCCTTGTTATCTTCAAATAATTTAGCAAGAGGTGTTGCTGTCGTTTCATCAGATATAACTGAAACTGATCTAAAGCGTTTAGACACTGCCGGCGTGCGAGCCGTCCGATTTAATTTTGTAAAAAGGTTAGTTGAAAATACACCAAGAGAGGTTTTCCAGATTATCGCACAAAAAATAGCAACATTAGGATGGCACATTGTTGTATACCTCGAGGCACAAGATTTAGAAGAGTTAATTCCCTTTTTAAGATCATTACCGACAGATATTGTTTTTGACCATATGGCTCGACCTGACATCTCAAAAGGAACAAATAGTAAAGAATTTAATTTATTTAGAAAACTAATGGAAAACGAAAAATTCTGGTGCAAGACAAGTTGCCCAGAGCGTTTATCTAAATCAGGACCAAAAACCAATTATGCTGACGTAAAACCCTTCATGAAGCTATTGATTGAAAACTATTCAGAACGCGTTCTATGGGGCACAGATTGGCCTCATCCAAATATGAAATCTCATATGCCTGATGATGGAAATTTAGTTGATGTTTTACAAGACATTGCTGTAAAGCCCGAATTTCAAAAAAAATTATTAGTAGATAATCCAAGTAGGTTGTACTGGTCTAATTAAATTATTCGTTGCTTTTTTTTGTTGTGTTAACTTATGCTAAGATAGCCAATTCTTCATATTAGGTAATAAGATGATTAATGATATTGTCGATTTCATTCATGATACAAGATTTTCAGACACCTCAGAAAATACTCAAACAATGGCTACGCTATGCATATTGGATTTAATTGGTGTTGGAATTGCTGGCGCTACAACTGAACTTTCAAAAATAATTCGAAATCATTCACTAGAAAACTTTAATTCAGAAAAAAATAAAACTCGCCTGCTATTTGATGGCAGATATTGCAGTCCTGCAGGTTGTGCCTTGGCAGGAGGAATGACGATTGACTCAATGGATGCACATGATGGATTCAACGATGCGAAAGGCCATATAGGATGTGGCCTTTTCCCCGCCACGTTAGCGTTAGCTGACGCAACCAATAGCATTGAAGGTCATTCTTTTTTAACCGATGTTATCATCGGATATGAATTAGGTAGCAGACTTGCTACTTCTCTTCATGGAACAGTATCAGACTACCATACTTCTGGAGCTTGGATTTCAATTGCAGTAGCCGCAATCGGAGCAAGGCGGTTGGGCTTAACTAAAGAGAAAACAAAACATGCTTTAGGTATAGCTGAATATCATGGGCCTAGAAGTCAAATGATGAGATGTATCGACCATCCTACAATGTTAAAAGATGGATCAGGTTTTGGCGCAATGGCTGGTGTTTCAGCAGCATATTTGGCAAAAAATGGATTTAGTGGTGCGCCCGCAATAACTATGGATAGTGATGGCGTAATCAGTTTTTGGAAAGACTTAGGCCAAAAATGGCTTATTAAAGAACAATATTTCAAACCCTACCCCGTGTGCCGTTGGGCCCAGGCCCCTATCGAGGCTGTTTTACAGCTAAAACATCAATATAATATTACTTCCAAAGAGGTGAAAAATATTGAAATCCACACGTTTCATGAGGCGATTAGATTAGCTATAAGCGAACCAAAAACTACTGAGGAAGCACAATATTCAACCTCCTACCCTTGCGCCGTTGCATTAGTTAATGGTGATGTTGGCGTTAAAGAAGTATCAGAAAACTCATTTAGAGAGCCCGAAACTCTCAGAATTTCAAAATCACTGAAAATGGTTGAAAATGAATATTGCAACAGTCAATTTCCCACACAACGATTTGCCAGTGCTAAAATTGAGTTAAATGATGGCCGTATCTTAGAAACTGAATTTGTTAACCCACGATGGACGGCGGAGCATCCACCAAAAGCAAGTGAATTAAAAACTAAATTTTTTAAACTTTCAAACCCAATAATTGGTAAAGATAATTCAAAAAAAATTGAGTTTGCAGTAAATAATTTGAAAACAAACTCCGAATTAAATAATTTAACATCACTGTTGTATGAGCCAATTGATGGTAACTCTATTTAAGTTAATTACTATGGAGAAAATGCATTACGTCACCATCTTGCACAATATATGATTTACCTTCTGCACGTAACTTGCCAGCATCTCGAGCTGCATTTTCGCCACCCAATTCAATAAAATCATCATATGAAATAGTTTCGGCTCTGATAAATCCTTTTTCAAAATCACCATGTATTACACCAGCCGCCTGTGGAGCAGAAACGCCTTTGGGGATTGTCCAGGCACGCGTTTCTTTAGGGCCACACGTGAAATAAGTTTGAAGTTTAAGCAAATCATAGCCTGCTTCAATTAATCTATTTAGACCAGGTTTTTTTAATCCCATTTCATTTAAAAACATATCAGCTTCACTATGATCTAATTGACTTATTTCCTCCTCAATCGCAGCAGAAATAACAACCGTGGCTGCTCCTTGAGATACAGCCATCTGTAAAACAGCCTCAGAATAAGCATTACCAGTTGCTGCATTTTCTTCCTCTACATTGCAGACATATAAAACTGGTTTGGCAGTTAAAAGTTGTAACATATTCCATATTCGTTGTTCATCATCGGCGATATCAACTGTTCTAGCCGGCTTACCAGACTCCAACGCTTTTAAAGCACGTTTGAGTAAGATATCTTGTTCTACTGAATCTTTATCTCCTCCACGCAACTTACGACTTAGGTTTTGCAATCTCTTTTCAATACTTTCCATGTCTGCAAGCATTAATTCTGTCTCAATTGTTTCAGCATCTTCAACAGGATTTACTCTTCCCTGAACATGCGTCACACCGTTATCGTCAAAACACCTGAGCACATGAGCAATAGCATCAGTTTCTCGAATATTTGCTAAAAATTGATTGCCCAAACCTTCACCTTTCGACGCCCCTTTTACCAAACCAGCTATGTCAACAAAGATCATTCTAGCTGGAAGAGTTTGCGCTGATTTAGCAATATTTGCTAATGGCTCAAGTCTCTGATCAGGAACTGACACCTCCCCAATATTTGGTTCAATAGTGCAAAAAGGAAAATTGGCTGCTTGGGCCGCCGCTGTTCTTGTTAAAGCATTAAACAAAGTAGACTTACCAACGTTTGGCAAACCTACTATTCCAGTTTTGAAACCCATTTCTATACTTTCAATATTATTTTCTTAAAGGGCATCTAGTTCACCTCAATAGCAACGGTCAAGTGCAACTTAAATCAGCAAGACTTATAAACATGTGGTAAAACTTGAATTTTGATAATAAAATCTAAAATAGATCATAGATCAATAAAGGAAAATGAAATGACCAGAATTGATAAAAAATTTAAAACGTTAAAAGCTAAAAATAAAAAAGCATTCATTTCCTATATTATGGCAGGTGACACTAGTTATGATCTTTCCTTAGAAATTTTAAATGGATTGCCCAAGGCGGGAGTAGACATCATCGAACTTGGTTTGCCATTTACGGATCCGATGGCAGATGGACCAACAATACAATTAGCAGGTCAACGGGCACTAAAAAATGGTATGACAGTTGTCAAAACATTAAAAATGGTAAGTGCTTTCCGTAAGAATGATAATCAAACTCCAATCGTATTAATGGGTTATTATAACCCAATTTTTAGTTATGGGGTTGAGCAATTTCTTGTAGATGCAAGTACAGCTGGTATAGATGGATTGATAGTAGTTGATTTACCTCCAGAAGAAGACGAAGAGTTATGTCTTCCAGCTGCCAAACATAATATTAATTTTATCCGACTGGCCACTCCAACCACAAATGCAAAGAGATTACCCAAAGTTTTATCAAATACTTCAGGTTTTGTTTATTATGTCTCTATCACTGGAATTACTGGCGCTGCCTCAGCGCAATCAACAAATGTTGGACCAGAGATTTCAAGAATAAAAAAATCCACAAAACTGCCAATAGTTGTAGGCTTTGGTATTACAACGCCCAATGCCGCATTTGAAATTGCAAAAGTTGCCGATGGTGTCGTTGTCGGATCTGCGATTGTTGAAATGATAGGTAAAAACAAGTCGGTTACAGAAATCCTGGAATTTGTAAAAACATTGACAGACGGTGCTCATAGAGCTTAATTTTTATCAGAACAAAAACTTTTACGAAATAAATTTGGCAGCCGTTGATATCTAAAAGCAGGCAAGAACTTTAGATAAGAAATATTTTGAAGAAGAAGCGAATAATGCAAAAAATAACAACAATAGAAGATCTGCGTATTCGGTACAAAAATAAAGTACCGAAAATGTTTTATGACTATACTGAAAGTGGTTCCTGGACACAAAAAACGCTAAAAGAAAACTCCTCAGATTTTAACTTATTAAAACTACGCCAAAAAGTTGCTGTAGATATGTCCAATAGAACAACAAAAACTAAAATGATTGGTCAAGATGTAGCTATGCCAGTCGCATTGGCGCCAGTTGGGCTAACAGGAATGCAATCGGCAGATGGTGAGATCAAAGCAGCCAGGGCCGCTGAACGTTTTGGCCTTCCCTATACGTTGTCAACTATGTCAATTTGCTCAATAGAAGATGTAGCAGAAAATACAAACTCACCATTTTGGTTTCAATTGTATGTAATGAAAGATCAAGCATTTCTTGAGGCAATAATTGAAAGAGCTAAGCAAGCTAAATGCTCTGCCTTAGTATTAACCTTAGATCTGCAGTTATTGGGGCAAAGACACTTAGATATTAAAAATGGTCTTTCTGTACCGTTAAGACCTACGTTAAGAAATCTTTTTGATCTTGCGACTAAGCTAAGATGGAATACGCAAATTCTTAGAACAAAAAGAAAATCTTTTGGAAACATTGTTGGGCACGTTAAGGGTGTAAATAATGTAAGTTCACTCATGGAATGGACTGCAAATCAATTTGATTTAACCCTCGATTGGGATGCTGTAAAAAGCATAAAAAAAATGTGGGGTGGAAAACTGATTTTAAAAGGTATTCTTGATACTGAAGACGCAAAGAAAGCGGTACAGTGCGGAGTAGATGCAATAATTGTTTCTAATCATGGCGGAAGGCAGCTCGATGGTGCTAGCAGCACAATACGTATTCTTCCAGATATTTTAGAAGCTGTAAATTCTGACGTTGAAGTACATCTGGATGGGGGCATCAGATCAGGGCAAGATGTATTAAAAGCGATAGCGTTGGGCGCAAATGGCACATATATAGGAAGATCTTATATTTATGGTTTAGGTGCTGATGGCGAAGCTGGTGTTAAAAAAGCTTTGGAAATAATTCATACGGAATTAGACATGACTATGGCTTTATGCGGTCATAAAAATATAAATGAATTATCAAGACAAAACCTATTGATTCCCAAAGATTTCAAATTGTCTGACAGTGTGATTTGAACTCTAATTACTTGAATAATCAGTTCTTAAATTATTTTTCACGCAAACGAATAACTACATCAACCTTTTCAATTTCAGCTCCTTCTGGAGCCTCAGGGATCCCTGACAACTGCAATTTATCATTTGGTGCGTCAGTTAAAAGCCCCTTTTCCTCCCAATAAAAATGGGGATGGTCATCAACCCTAGTGCAAAAATATGACTTGTGAGGATTCACAACAACCTCGGTAAGTAATCCAGCATCACGAAATGTGTTAAGCGTGTTGTAAACTGTAGCTAATGATATTGTTTCGCCTTTATCATTAACGGCAGAAAAAAGACTTTCTGCCGTAACATGCCTATCTTGTCCATCTCCAACCAGCAAATCCGCCAAGGCTAATCGCTGTCTTGTTGGTCGCAATTGAGATTTTTTTAACCATATTCTACTGTTTTTAGAACTAGCAATTTGCATTTTTCGACTCAATTATCTTGTTTCTTCTTACAATATGCAGAAAAAAGAAAAAAATTCAAACATTTTTCAAAATATCGCGCTCTTGCTTCACCCCGAGGCACAGTGTTAGGAGGTAGGAAATTTAAATAATTCACTCAGGAGAACTTCAATAATGGCAGAATTTCCATCCAAATTTGATAAGGAAGGTCTTTTGAAATGTGCCCGTGGAGAACTTTTTGGGCCAGGAAATCCTCAATTACCAGAACCACCAATGTTAATGATGGACAGAGTAACCGAAATCTCAGATGACTTAGGTCCATCGGGTAAAGGCCATGTTGTAGCTGAATTAGATATTTCACCAGATTTATGGTTTTTTAAATGTCATTTTCCTGGCGATCCAGTAATGCCTGGTTGTTTAGGATTAGATGCCCTGTGGCAATTAACAGGGTTTAATCTTGGATGGAGAGGAATGGAAGGTCGAGGAAGAGCTTTAGGTGTTGGAGAAGTTAAGTTCACTGGAATGGTAACTCCAAGCACCTCAATCGTCACTTATGTCGTAAATTTTACGCGCGTAATTGATCGTAAATTAAAATTGGCAATGGCTAATGGTGAAATGTTAGCTGATGGCAAAACTATTTATACTACGACTGACATGAAGGTCGGTCTTTTTAAGGAATAAGAGGGTTTTTTATGCGTAGAGTCGTCGTAACAGGTATTGGTATAATTTCGTCAATAGGAAATAATCAAAGCGAAGTTTTAGATTCATTAAAATCTGGAAGGTCTGGGATAGTGTCTGCGCCAGAATACATAGAAAAAGGTTTTAGAAGCCAAGTACATGGGATACCCGATATTGTTCTAGAAGATCATATTGATAAACGTCAGATGCGATTTATGGGGCCTGGAGCAGCCTTTAATTATCTATCTATGGAACAGGCTATTCAAGACAGTGGCCTGGAAGAAAATGACGTTTCCAATGAACGAACTGGTTTGATCGTTGGATCTGGTGGACCCTCCACATCGAACTTACTGAAAGCCCATCTAACAGTAATTGAGAAAGGTGCCCCAAAAAGAATGGGGCCTTTTATGGTAACTCGCTGCATGTCTTCAACAAACTCAGCTTGCCTTGCAACCCCATTCAAAATCAAAGGAGTAAATTATTCAATAACTTCTGCCTGTTCCACCTCAGCACACTGTATTGGCAACGGTGTTGAGCAAATTCAAATGAACAAACAAGATATCGTTTTTGCTGGAGGTGGGGAGGAATTGGATTGGTCATTATCTTGCTTATTTGATGCAATGGGAGCCATGAGTTCAAAATACAATGACACACCCCAGAAAGCTTCTAGAGCTTTTGATGCAAATCGAGACGGATTTGTTATTGCTGGTGGTGGTGGAGTGGTAGTCCTCGAAGAATTAGATCACGCTGCAGCACGTGGAGCAAAAATTTATGCTGAAGTGACAGGCTATGGAGCAACTTCAGACGGACATGATATGGTGGCACCATCTGGAGAAGGTGGCGAGCGCTCAATGAGATTAGCAATGGACACAATTGGTGAAAGATCTGTTGATTATATAAATGCGCATGGCACATCCACTCCTGCAGGTGATGTAACAGAAATAGAAGCAATAAGAAGAATATTTGGAGAAGGTTCCACACCTCCAGTGAGTTCTACAAAGTCCTTAACGGGCCACAGTTTAGGCGCTACTGGCGTGCAAGAAGCAATATATTCAATCTTAATGATGAAAAATAATTTCATCACAGCGTCCGCAAATGTGGAAACGATTGATCCCAAAATAAATAAAAATGAAATAGCGACAACACGGCGTGATCAGGTTAATCTAGATACAATACTTTCAAATAGTTTCGGCTTTGGAGGTACAAACGCAACAATCGCAATGAGCAAATATAATGGATAAACTTTTAAGTGGAAAGCGCGGATTAATTATGGGCGTAGCTAATGAGAGATCAATAGCTTGGGGCATAGCGCGCGAAATGAATAAAAATGGCGCTGAGCTTGCTTTTACCTACCAGGGCGAAAGCTTTGGCAAAAGGTTAAAGCCTTTAGCCGAAAGTATTGGCTCAGAATTAATGATAGATGTAGATGTCCAAAATGATAACTCCTTAGATACTGCATTTTCCAAAATTCAAAAAAAATGGGGAAAATTAGATTTTCTTGTACATGCTATTGCTTTTTCTGATAAATCTGAATTAACGGGAAGGTTCTCTGATACTTCCAGAAAAAATTTCCAAAATTCATTAGATATTAGTTGCTATTCCTTAATTGAAGTAGCGCGTCGTGCAATGCCTCTTATGCCAGATGGAGGGACAATACTTACTCTAACCTATGGCGGATCAACAAGGGTAACACCTTTTTATAATGTCATGGGAGTTGCTAAAGCTGCTTTAGAAAGTTCTGTCAGGTATTTAGCTAATGACTTAGGGCCTCAAAAAATTCGAGTTAATGCAATAAGCCCTGGACCCATGAGAACACTTGCGGGAGCAGCTATTGGTGGAGCGCGAAAAACATTTAGAACAACTGAACAAAATGCGCCCTTAAGATCAAATGCAACCTTAGAATCTGTGGGTGGCACAGCTGTTTATTTATCTTCTGATTATGGCGCTGACACAACTGGAGAAATCATCCGAGTAGATGGTGGCTATCATATATTGGGCATGGCTCAGCCCGAAAATTTATAACTATCCAAAAACTTATATTTTTATAGAAGAAACAACATTACTTTCACTAAAAAAGAATCACTATATCTAAGTTTTTGAAGCTTATACTCAAAAAAAATCAATGTGCTATAATTACACAGAAATATTAAAACCTACGGAATTTATCAAAACATTAAGAATATTAAAAGTATTTAGTATAACTATTTATTATTTCATATTAGACTTTTGGAATGTGTAATGTTGCACGTAATAATCTAAATATACATATTTTTGATTGTTCGAAGGGAAGAGAATGATAAATAAAAAAAGTTTTTTTATTGAAAATAAAACTCTCAAATGGGATGGATTAAACCCAGAGTTATCCCTAACTCTCCCATCACAATACTTCTTTGACGAAAAAATATTTAAAAAAGAAATTGAAAAAATATTCTATCCTTCATGGCATTTCGTATGTCATAAATCAGAACTTTCTAATACGGGAGATTTTGTGAAGTTTGATATTCTCAAACAAAGTGTTCTGGTCATTCGTTCAGAAGATGGCAGCGTAAATGGGATGCACAATGTCTGTAAGCATCGAGGCACACAATTAATTAAGGATCGTAGAGGAAATATAAAGAATATGATAACTTGTCCTTATCATGCTTGGAGTTATCACCTTGACGGAAGATTACGACATGCACCACGCCATGAAACCATGAGTGGATTTTCTATGGATGATTGGAACTTGAGCAAGGTGCGCATAGAAGAGTTCGCTGGATTTTATTTTATCAACTTTAGTTCTGAAGCTACTTCTCTTGTGGATGACATCCCAGGTGCATTTGAAGCAATGTCACCCTACTTTCCTGATCTTAATGACATGGAATTCATTGAAGAAGTTGACATGTTAGTAGATGCTAATTGGAAAGTAATCGTAGACAACGCAATTGAAGGGTATCATTTTAAATTATCTGGGCCACATCATAAAGATTTGGCTGCTTTGATAAATTTTGATAAGTATGAACTCAATGCCCATGGAAAGTGGTGGGATTTTAAAGGACCACCTGTCCCTACAGAAAAAGCCTTTGGTGAGAATGTTAAAGGCCAAACTTATCAAACTGATTGGTTTTACAATATTCAGTTATGGCCAATGACCACCATCTATGCCTTTCCCTATGCTGATGCAATCGGCACCTTCAACGAAATTCCAATTGGACCCGAAAAGACGCTTTTGAGATTTGGACATTATATACCTAAAAACCGTCCACAAAATAAACTTAGTAAAGCGGCTATTAAATGGTTTAATGAGAAATTGGGTCCAGAGGACATCGATTTAAATTTATACGTTCAACGCGGGTTACGATCTTCTGGATTTGATCAAGGGCGATATATGATCGACTCTGATCGCTCTTCAAACAGTGAACACCTAGTACATCACTTTCATTCTTTGGTTTATAACGCATTAAACAATGATATTTAGAACATCTTGTTCTATAATTACGAACTTGTTAACAAAGACGATGGTGTAACAATTGTGTATCGATTAACCGTGAATATCCACCTAATCAAATGTAGAATAATTCAAGAATTAGGAATGAACCAAACTATGAGCAGCCCTTAATCCTTCGAGAACTGCCTCCTCGCAAGTACGTGGCATTTGACAGTCACCAATTGAAATTAGTTTACCTGCATAATTTGACAATTCTTCTTCAAGGCCAGTTTCTGGGAGATGTCCTTGCGCAAGAACGAGCGTATCAACGTTTTCCTCAATAATAGCTACGCCACTAACTGTATGCTGAAGATAAACACTATCTTCATCTCGCCCATAGAGGCGCACGTAAGGAATAACCTCGACACCCAAATCATGTAAACGAGCAGCATTAGAATCTCGCACATAAGATTGCAAAGTTTCTCCAGCATAGAGACCATTGACAGCTAATCGAACTTTGCAACCATTTTGTGCCAAATGCTCGGCCACTCCCATACCAATCCAATCACCTTTCCAATCATGAACCAAAACTGAACTGCCGACGTTAACTTCACCTTTCAAAACTTGCCATGCATCACAAACTTGACCTTCACCATCACTATCAAAATTTATAGGCCAAAGGGGTGTTGCTCCAGTGGCTAAGATGACAGCATCTGGTTTGAGTTCATTAATTTTGTTAACATCCATACGCACTCCTGTAACGACCTCAGCACCAGAACATTCCAATTCTCTTGAAAGATTTGCAATTATCCCTCCAAACTCTGATCGATGTGGTAAAAGTTGTGCGAGACGTGCTTGCCCCCCCAATTGCGTATCAGACTCATACAAACTTACGTTATGTCCACGTTCCGCCGCAGCTGAAGCCGCTTTCATGCCACCAGGTCCTCCACCAACTACCAATACTTTGAGAGGATTTTTAACTATGGGCTTGTTCGCAAATTCCAGTTCACGCCCCGTTTCAGGATATTGTATACATGAGATGGCGTGCCCTTTATGAAAATGCCCAATACAAGCCTGGTTACAACCAATACAGGCCCGAATTTCATCGAACTTACCATCTTTAGCTTTTTCAGGCATCAATGGATCACAGATCATTGCACGGGTCATGCCACACATATCTGCAGCATTAGATTCAAGAATTTTTTCTGCTTCCTGAGGTTGATTTATTCTACCCGTAACTATCACTGGTATATCAATAAGTTCCTTTAACCGGGCAGAAAAGGGAGCAACATAACCTGGTTCATAATACATTGGTGGAACGATATGTACTGAACCACCAAGCGTAGCAGAAGTACCATCGACCAACGATACATAGTCAATTTGTTCTGAAACCTGCTTAATTGTTTCTAATGAAGACGTTTCAGCAAAACCATCTTCATATTGCTCATTTCCAGAAATTCTCAACCCAACAATAAAATTTGAACTTGTTTTCGCTCTAGCGATCGCAATAGCTTCAGAAAGAAACCGCCTACGGTTTTCATCAGATCCGCCCCATTTATCAGAACGGCGATTAATATTAGGGTTAAGAAACTGTGCTGGTAAATAGCCATGGCTGGCAACAATTTCCACGCCATCCACACCCGCTAATTCTAGCCTTTTTGCGACTTTTCCATAACCATCCAGTATTTCTTGAATCATTTGCTCTGTAACTGCGCGAGGTATAACATGGAAACGTTCACTCGGTGATACAGAAGGTGCCCAAGCAACTGGCGCTGATCCATCCAAACTCTCTGTCATTTCCCGCCCTGGATGAAAAAGTTGAACTAACAATTTAGCCCCCTCCTTATGGACGACTTCTGCCAATTTAGAAAAGCCTATAATGCAATTATCATCAGTACCCATCAATACATGATTAGTATAACGCGCACTTTCATGCACCCCCGTTACCTGCGCAACAATTAAACCTACTCCACCCCTAGCGCGCGCCCTGTGATATGCCACTAGCGCGTCGTTAACTGTTCCATCTGTAGGTATTGTTGTATCGTGACCTGTTGACACAATTCTATTACGAATTTTGGTATTGCGTATCAATAAAGGTGTAAAGAGTTGCGGAAACATTGTGCTTTTTGACGACATACCAACTCCAGTAATATTCAAAACTTATTAAATAGAACTGTAATGTGAAAACTTTTGCAAGACTTATTGCCATTTGGTGTAGGCATCACGTCAAAATGATAAGCTATTCCCATTTCTTATTATATTTTATGTGATCATCTTTTTAATCATAGCTCAAAAAACGTCAGTAAAATAATTTCTCATTAGCAGGTAATTCATTTAATTCTCATACAAATTTACTATTATCTACATAGTAAAGATATCCGCATAATAAGAATTACTCGGGCCGAAAAGTAAACGTAAAAACCCAGCAATATACAGGGTTTTTACGTTCTAATGTTAAAAAAATATTAAGGTGTTGTAAACTCACCAGTCCATTTAAGCATCCAATCGGTTGCAGTTATCTGTCCAGCAAATGCGCACGTGCCACTCTGTGATATCCCAGTATATTTACCCCAACCAGCAACAGTCTCATAATTACAGCCACTCCAATCGGGCATAATACCTGAACCCACATTTACAAACCCATCGCCATCAATGTCAGTTATAGTACAAGTCCAAGACGATCCCAGATTTGCATAATCAGGACTTCTTATACCTATATTTCTACAATCTGCTGAAGCCATACTTGGATATCCCTCAGGCATACCCTCTTGAACCCAAATAGAATGGTCAGAATTGATATATTTAAAATTACCATCAGAAAGCACAGTCTCTTCAGTAGATATTCTGGTGCCATACGCAATACCAGTAATGGTTACTGTCTCTGCCAGTACCACACTGTTAAAAACAAAACACGCTATGACACACGCAATTGATCGTTTTAATAGTTTCATGAAATTTTCTTTTTTATAAAAGATTCATAATTAACGAGAATGCTAAAAGAGCAAGTATTGAAAACCTTACCTGTCCCAAATCATCAAAGGCATTTTGCAAATTTCATCATAATTAATGCAATTGAATATGAAGCTCATGAAACCTCATCTAAAAACCCATCCGTGCGGGTCTATAAAAGTGAAGTTGCTGGCAGAGAGGGGCTTTCAGAACGGAGATGAGAACTTGTATAGCTGCAAATGGTTATGGGTTTACGTACATCGTATGACATACAGAATGTCAGTTATACAGCTCTCACTAGCAACATTACTTGCAGTATCTACTTGTGCAAAACCTATGGAAATCAAGTAAATTGTAGGAGCTTGGTGGAGCCTAGGGGAGTCGAACCCCTGACCTCCTCGCTGCCAGCGAGGCGCTCTACCAGCTGAGCTAAGGCCCCTTTAATCACAAAACTGAAATTCGGTTTAACAAAAATACAAGAACCAATATTTACAAAAGCTTATTTAAATAAATATTATTCTTCATCATTTGTTGGAACGTCAGCTATTTCTTCTAGGGAAACAGTATTATCGTCATCATCATCAAGAAGATCATCTCCTAAATTGACATCAGCATCATCTTCACCATCTATTACATCTGCATCCACTATATCTTCGGTCACATCCGCATCTACAACGCTTGCATCTTTCTTAGTGATTGCAGAACGACCCTTAGGATTCAATAAGTGTTCAAGTTCAACAATATGCTCACAAGACGGACAAGTCATTGGATCTTTTTTGAGGTCGTAGAATCGTGTTGAGCAATTTGGACATAGGCGCTTGACGCCCCATTCTTCTTTTGGCATTTATTAATCCTCATTAAATCTTAAGATTTTATCATGGGCACTTGCCACACTCATTA
>Ga0315328_10000683_pt1 | contig 14947 bp, 14 predicted proteins | sample M120032315metaG_FD_203462 | JGI IMG/M metagenome (GOLD analysis project Ga0315328, IMG submission 203462) | Ammonia-oxidizing marine archaeal communities from Monterey Bay, California, United States - M1 200m 32315 | ecosystem: Environmental > Aquatic > Marine > Intertidal zone | place: USA... | reverse complement strand
CTGATGAAAGTCATTTACTTCATTATCCTAACATTAGATTTACTCAACTACAATCTGAATCTATGAAAATTCCACAATTGATAGAAAAAACTACCTCTGATAATCCTGAAAATGAATCTGAAAAACTGAATAGTTTGATTATTAGTGCAAAAGAAAACTTTTCTATTGAAGGAATTGTTCATGGTGGAATTCTTAGTAAGTATCAAAAAGATAATTTTTCCTTAATATGCAAAAAAAATAAACTAGAAATTATTTCACCATTGTGGAATAAAGAACCTCTATATTATATGAAGGAGTTATTAGATGAAAATTTTGAATATATTATTTCTACTGTGAGTTCTGACGGTTTGGATGATTCATGGTTAGGAAGACAAATTAATGAAAATGATTTGGATAATCTTCTTACATTACAGAAAAAATTCAATTTCAATCTAAATTTTGAAGGAGGTGAAGCTGAAACATTTGTAATAAATTGTCCCTTATTTCAAAAACCTTTGTTAATTCAAGACTCAATCACTAAATGGGATGGTTATAGGGGAAGATTTGAAATATTGGAGGCAAAATTAAAAGATAATGCTTGATAATCTAAAAGATGGACTAAGATCCGCAATCAAAAAAATTGTTAGTTCATCTGGCATTGATGAAGAATTAATTAAAGAATTAGCAAAAGATGTTCAACGTTCATTATTGCAATCTGATGTAAATGTAAAACTAGTTCTTGAAATTACAAAAAACCTCCAAGAGCGTTGTATCAACGAAACCCCACCGCCAGGTTTATCACGGAAAGATCATATTGTTAAAATTCTTTATGATGAATTATCAAAATTACTAGGAAATGATACCGAATTTCATTTCAAATCTGGAAAAATTAACAAAGTTCTGATGCTTGGAATACAAGGAAGTGGTAAAACAACTGTTTCATCAAAATTAGCAAAATTTCTTACAAAACAGGGCTATAGAGTTGGAGCAATTGGAGCCGATACGTATAGACCTGGTGCGTTAGTGCAATTAAAAACAAATTGTGAGAAATCAAATGTAGAAGTATATGGTGAAGAAAATAACAAAAATTCGCCAGAAATTGTAAAAAATGGTTTGAAGCATTTTGAAAATTCAAACATAGATGTAGTTTTGATTGATACTGCTGGACGACACAAAGAAGAAAAAGATCTTTTAGATGAAATGACCGAAATATCTAAAGTGGCGAACCCTGATCTTGCATTATTAGTTATAGATGGCACAATAGGACAACAATGTTTCTCACAAGCAGAAGCATTCAACAAAATTGTACCTGTTGGTGGAATTGTAATTACTAAACTTGACAGCTCAGCAAAAGGTGGTGGTGCACTTGCAGCCTCTGCAGCTACTGGTGCTCAAGTAATGTATGTTGGAACTGGTGAAAGAATTGATGATTTAGAACAATTTTCTCCTACTAGGTTTGTTGGTAGGCTTTTGGGTATGGGGGATGTACAGGCAGTATTAGATCTTGCAAAAAGGCTTGGTGATGAAGCAGATGAAGTTCGTATGAAAAGAATCTCTAGTGGAAAAATGAACATGGAGGACTTTTTTTATCAACTTGAAGAAGTTACCAAAGTTGGTTCTCTTCAAAGTTTAATGGAAACAATGCCTGGATTATCTGGAATGGTTAAAGAGGATCAACTTGAACAAATGGAAAAACGAATGGACAAATGGAGATACATTATTCAAAGTATGAATACAAAAGAGAAAGCTGATCCTGATCTACTAAATTCTTCAAGAATTAAAAGAATTGCAAGGGGTTCTGGTTGGCCTGAACATGAAGTCAAGGAACTGTTAAAAAATTATAAAAATTCTAAGACTATGATGAAAGCATCAAAAGGCAGACAAATGCAAGGTATGCTTCGTAAACTTGGGATGGGTTAATCAACAAATATTCATTAAATCAAAAATTTACATTATTTTGTGAAATCTCAAAATATTTTTGTTTCTAAAATTCTAAAAGATTATGATCTATGTGAATATTGTACTGGCAGATTGATTTCAAAAATAGTTAAGAAACCACAATCTAAATTTCTTGGAAAGAAATTTCTCACCAAATTTGATCAGCCATCTGATAAAAAATGTTATATCTGTAAAAATTTATTTGGTACACTTGATCATATGATACGAAATATACTTGAGAAAACATCTGACTTTGATTTTAAAACATTTCATCTTGGGGTTACACTGAAACCATCTTTTTTAGAAAGAGATGATTTCATAAAATCTAAATTTAAAATTAAAGGGATAGAGAATCTTAAATTTAGCATTGCTAAAGAATTGACAAAAAAAATTTCTAAAAGAACAAATACAAAACGCGTATTTGATGATCCTGATTTATTCATAAACACAAATTTTAAAAATGAATCTTGTAGTATTAGATCAAAACACATTTTTGTATATGGTCGGTATAATAAAAAAATTAGAAATTTAACTCAAAAACAAGAACTTTGTCAAAGTTGCAATGGAATTGGATGTCATAATTGTGAGTTTAAAGGAATAGAGAATATACAAAGTATTGAGGGGATTATTTCAAATTTTTTAATAAACAAATTTGATTGTAAACAGGTTAAAATTAATTGGATTGGTGGTGAAGATCAATCTAGTTTAGTTCTTGGAAATGGAAGACCATTTTTTGCAAAATTACTTAATCCAAAAAAACGCAATAAAATATTAAGAAAAACTTTTGATTTGAAAGATATTTCTCTTTCTGAATTACAAAAACTAACTGTGCAGCCAAAGGGGTCTGTACCATTCAGATCTGAAATTTCTATTACTGTTGAAACAGAAAAACCAATTTTTTTAACTCAATTAAAAAAACTAAAAGTTTTAGAAAATAGTATAATCAAAGATTTATCAAGAGATAAGAAAAATTCTCAAAAACGTATCTATAAAATTGAATATAAAAAAATAGGAAAAACTATGTTCATTTTAGAACTCTTTGTTGATGGCGGCATTCCTATCAAATCATTTATTCAAAATTCAGATCTCACTCCTAATGTTTCGGACTTAATAAAAAACAGATGCAAATGTATAAAATTCGATTTTAAAAACATCCTAGTATAATTACAAAAAATGGCATTAATGCTAATATAATTAATTGATTTTTTTTCAGAATAACCCTTAAATGTCTCAATATTCTTGGTTTTTCGTGAATAAAAATTATTTATTGTTTGCTATACTAGCTACTGTGTTAGTTATCCCAGTAGGTTTTGTTACTGCAGATTTTGTTTTTGAAGCACAAAAAGTAGATTTAGAATCAGATGGTGTAAATAGTTTCGATGGCATTCAAGGTCCTCAAGGTGTTGAGATATTCAAGAATGGAACTGATAATTTTGCTTTGGTAGCATCCTTTGATGATGATGCTGTAACATTAGTTAATTTGAGTAATCCTAAAGATATAGTCGTTCAAGATTCACTTGACGGTTCAGACACTAATGATGGTACTTCTGAAGGAAGACTCGTACTAGAAGGAGCATCAAGTCTCGCTATCTTTTCAAACAGTACATCTGATGTTTCAGGAAACTTTGCAATTGTAACTTCATATCTTGGTGACGGAATTCAAATTATACATGCTGCAGATTCTAAATCTGATACAGCCCATGCACTTTATCCAACTGTAAACGCATCAACACCATGGGGTTCCCCAGGTCTTGCATATAACGGAGCAGGTACTGGTACTGGTCCTGTCCTTAAAGGTCTAGACGGTGCAATGGATGTAGCAGTATTCATAAACAAAACTGGTGCAACAAATAACGGTGGTGAAAGATATGCAATCATAACTGGACATGTTGGTGATTCAATTCAACTAATTGATATTACAGACCCAGAAGTTGGTGGTGCATTATACTATAATGCATCTGGTAATTTCATGAATGCAACAGCAGATGGTGGTGATGGAACACATGCAGCAACTGATTATAAAGGACAGTGGGGAGAAGCGTTATCAGGAAGATTACCACTTGATGGAGCTTTCGGTGTTGACGTATTCTATACAACAGAAACTGGTAACATGCCTTATGCAATTGTAACTGGTCAAGTCTCAGATGGTTTCCAAATTTTCTCATTAAATGATACTGAAGTAGGACCTGTTCCACTTGCTAACAGAACTTCAAGTTCAACTGGCTTCCACTTATTAGATAGTCCAGTAGGTGTTGCAACCTGGAATACAACAAACAATGCTTCTGACCGTTGGGCAATCATTGCATCAAACTATACTGATTCCGTTACCGTAGTTTCGCTAGAAGATCCAACTAACACAACAGTAACTGACACCCTACAACAAACTTCAGTCTTGTCACTAGATGGTGCATTGCGTGTTGAAGTAGCTAAAATTGGTGACCGTCATTATGCATTTGTAACTAGTAATGGAACAGCCAGTGGTACAGGATCTGCCACTCATGTTGAATCTGGTGGTTTCCAAGTAATTGATCTTTATGATCCTACAAATATTCAACCTGTTCTTTCTGTAACTGATAATGAAGGCACTTTCAACAATCTCGGTGCTGCTCATGATGTGGGTGTATTTGTAGTAGATGGTCACACTTATGCTGCTGTACTTTCTTATGATGATGACAGTATGACCATAATTCAAGTCACTAAAGACAAAACTAGTGGCGGTAGTGGTGGAACCTGTGGTGTTAATGTAGATTGTTCTGCTCCTAGTGTATCTTCGAATGGTGGAGGAGTTTCAATTAATAATGCTGCCTTAGCAACTGAAGACCGTTTCAATGATGTAGATACTGTTCAAGCCAAAGTAGGACAAATGGTTACAATAAAGGCAAACATATATGATTCATTTGGAGGCAATGCAGTTTACAAATCAAACCTTTACTTTGACATGCCAGGTGCACCAGAATGGAGTGATGCTAGTTCGGCCATAAGATATGATTTAGCTAGAGATGAAATAGAAATTGTTAATGATAATGATAACTTTACTGCAGATGTCACTTCAAATGTAGTTGGCGATATAGTAGAAGTTACATTTAAGATCATGTTCACAGGACCAATGGAAACATCTCACATTGCAATTCAGAATATAGATGATTCAAGAAATTACCAGTTGAAATACTTCCGTGACGCTATAGAAGTTACTGGAACTCCAACTCAAACTAGTCTAACTGATACAGACGATGAGATAACTCAAACTTCAACTGCTTCTGTACCTGCTTGGGTGAAGAACACTGCAGGTTGGTGGGCAGAAGGAGCAATCTCTGAAGGAGAATTTGTTAAAGGTGTTGAATATCTAATCCAACAACAAATTATTGACACTGATGCTCAGACTAGTAGTTCTGATGGAACTGGTGTTTCTGTACCTGATTGGGTGAAGAACACTGCAGGTTGGTGGGCAGATGGAGCAATCTCTGAAGGTGAGTTTGTTAATGCAATTGAGCATTTAGTTAAAACTGGAACAATCATAATTATTTGATTCCTATAACTAATCTATTCTTTCTAAAACCAAATTATTCATGTATAATATGTTAAAGTCAAACATTTTGTCAACTTTATGAATGAAATCACATTTTTTAACTAATTTTTTAAAAACTAGCATGAACCCACTTCAAAAAATATCTGAATCCTTAGAAAAAAAACTAATTCCACAATCAATTAATGATCTAATTGAAAAAAGATTCCAATTGGTTTCAGATGGCATTTTGAGAATTGAAAATGCATCTTCAATAAAATATCCAATTGCATATGTTGAACCCTCTATTCTAGTGACTGGAAACACAAATTCTTTTGATGTTGGACTTTTGTATGCCAGAACCATTCCTCTTATTACCAATAATTCTATTCATGTGGTCATACAAATTTCTGCTCCGTTAGTTGCATATGGTCTGAAAGGAACGATTCATGCAATTCTAGCACATGAATTCCTTCATTATCTTGAATTAGTAACGCGTTTGTCAAATTCTGAATTACTTTCTGATGAAATTTCTAGTAATTTGTTTGAAAATGTTTATTCTGATAATACTAGACTACTTGAGCCTAGAACCGTTTTTAATGATAATACTCTCATATCTCACATCACAAAAAGATTCCCTTCTGGATTTCGAGATTATAAATTAGAAGATAAAGTCATAAAACTTTGGATTGAACAAAAATTACCTGTATCCAAAATAACTCTAGACACCAACACTGTAAAATTAGATGCAAGTCAATTATCTAATATAAAATTCGATGAACTACTTTTACAACAATTAGAGATAATCAAAACTAAAAATTCTAAAATACGTAAGAAAAAACTTTACTAGATAAATTCTGTATCGCCACATTTTCCACAAGTTCTTCTGTTTTTGTGTTCTGACATAAAGACACCTTTGCCACATCTGGCACATGATTTCCTTTCTCTTGATAGTTTATCGCCGTCAACTTTGTAATATTGACTAACTTTAGGACTAACGCCTTTATGACCTTTCTTTTCTACAGGCATTATTCTTTCTTCTCCTCTTCTGCAGGTGCTTCAGTTACTGCTTCTTCTGCAGGTGCTTCAGTTACTGCTTCTTCTGCAGGTGCTTCAGTTACTGCTTCTTCTGCAGGTGCTTCAGTTACTGCTTCTTCTGCAGGTGCTTCAGTTACTGCTTCTGCATCTTTTTTTGCTTGTTTTTCCAATCTTTCAAAAACTGTTGGGTTGACCTGTTTCTTTGCTAATTCTTCACTATCGTAAACATAAAACATACCTGTAACATTCGGTCTACCTGTTTGATTTTTCATATTAATTGCAATTACTGTTTTATCTGCCAAATTGAATTCTTTAGTGATCATGTCGACTGCTTCTCTTTTCTTGAGTTTTCCTCCAAGACCTTGAAAATTGCATGTAATTTCCCTTCTAGATAGGAATGAATTCTCAACATCACTAACTGTCTCAATCATTGACATGTAGCAAATCCTCTGAATAGTTCTTATAAATCTTCAATAAATTACGAAGAGATTTATGAAATTCTAATTTAACATAGTCATGGAAAGATATATGCTTCATCTCAAAAACTCATCTGATCTTAATCGCAAAATGGCTAAAGATATTTTGAGAAAATCTAGACATTTTGCTACTGGAATGGATCTAATTTTACGTGATTGTAGAGTTTCAAAAAAGTATGTTGAATTCGATACGTCAATTCCTCAATCTAATCTTGCTGAGTTAGTAGAAAAATTATCTTCCATTGGGCCACTAGATCATGCCAAACTTGTGGTTGAAGAAATTGTTGAAAAGGAAGAAGCTATATCTGAAGGAATCTCATATTTTAACAATGAACGATTTTGGGAATGTCATGAAATACTTGAAGGTGTTTGGAAAAGCTGTGACGGTGATGAAAAATTTCTAGTACAAGGTCTTATTCTAGTTGCAGCCGCATTAGTTCACTATCAAAAAGATGAAGATTCTATATGCATAAGCATTTTTAATCGAGCATTAGAAAAATTAGAAAATTCTAATGGTCAATATTATAATATTGATATTGATAAAATTAAAAAAACTGTTAATGAAATGATTATCTCAAAAAATGTATCTAGTTTCCTGATTTGATAATTTCTATTGCCTTGTTAACTACTTGAGCACCTTCCAATAATCCAATCTCGCCTTTCTTAGCAAATTCTTCAGTAAATCTTTCTGAACCATCGTTTACAATTTTATCACCTGAAATTAATACTGGTACTGGATCATCACTATGCCCTTTGTTAATGCATGGTGTTGAATGATCTGCCGAAATCATAACACAAACATTGTTGGTGTCAATATTTCTCAAAAGAGTACCAAAAAATCTTTCATCAATTTCTTCAATATTTTTCATTTTTCCTATTGCATCTCCATCATGTCCAAATTCATCTGGACCTTTCAAGTGAACATAAATTGCATTTTCGGTTTCCATAGATTTTGCTGCAACTGTAGCTTTTTCTTCATAATCTGTTAATCCTCCTGCACTGTAGGCTTTCATTTCAAGAACATTAGAAATTCCAATTTCAACTGGCATATCTACAATACATGAAAAATTCATTGAATATTTTTTATTAATTGTTTCAACTTTTGGATATTTGTTTCCAGCATCTCGTAGTAGAATACTGTTAAGTAATTTTTTTCCTTGTGAATCTCTCTTCTTATTTACCTCGCTATTTTTCATAATTTGTAATGATTTTTCTGTAAATTCATTTATTAGCTCAGCCGATAATCTTGAAGCATCTGTTTCATCTAAAGGCAAACATCGCTCAATTTTCAAAAAATCTCCTACAGCCTTTGCTACTCCCATTCCATCAACTCTAGAATAAGCTGGATCCGTATTTGTTACATTTGGAGATAATGTGTGTTCATCTCTTATTCTGACAATAACTCTGTGGCCAATTGTTGGCACAACAACAACTGATGCAAATGGATTTGAAAATTTCAATCTTTGTTCAATTTCTTCAGATACAGCCTTTGCATCTTCTCTTTCAATATGACGTCCTGCTCTTCTATCTATGATGACATTTTTTTCATCTAATGTGGAAAAGTTTCCACGTAATGCTAGATCACCATCTTTGAAATCTATTCCCGTGCCTATTGCTTCTATTACTCCTCTACCTGCATAATCGGCATGATGAAACTTGTATCCTAGCATATTGAAAACTGCAATATCTGATTCTGGGGCAATTCCTTTTCCTACTGAAATTACTTCTCCCATTTTGCCATTTTTGGCTAATTTGTCCATGTTTGGTGTTTTAGCAGCCTGTAATGGTGTTTTATTTTCTATATCTGGATGTGGTAAATCTCCTACTCCGTCTAATAAAACATAAACAATCCTGATTTGAGAATTCTCAGTCAATGTTTTTCGAAAAAGGACGTTCATTTTAAATCTTCAAGATCAAGTGTTTCTTTGATAGATCGTTACAACACTTTTTAATGATTTTTTTTTTCAATATTGAGTGGGTAACTTAAGAAAAGATCATGTAGCTGAAAGATTCGTTATTGTAAATCCATTAAAAACCAAAATTTCCAAGACTAAAAAAAATCCATTTAAACCTGGTAATGAATCAATGACAAATCCATCTGTTTTGTCATTAGTTCTAAAAGATGGCATGCTTCAAAGATTACAAGATGAGGATGATACTGATTCTGTTAAAAATTGGGCTGTAAGAGTTGTACCTGCAATTAATCCTGCAGTAGATATTGAAACTGAAAATTCATATTCTGATCATCCATTATACAGCGAACCTGCATATGGTTATCATTATAACATAATTGCTTCACCTGAAGAAAAAGAAACACTTGCAACAATTAGTGTTGAACAGTGGGGTTATGTTTTATCTGTGGTTCAAGATAGACTTAGGTGGCTCTATACTCAAAAAGGTGTTGCATATGTTGCTATTTACGCTGATAGCGGTAAAAATTCTGGCACAAAAATTGATCATGCACATTTACACATGATGTCTTTTTCATGTATTCCTCCAAAAATTGAAGAGGAAGCAAATTCTTCTCATAGAATTTTAAATGAAAAGGGTGTGTATCCAATGAGTCAACTTGTAAGTTCTGAATCCGGAGGTCCTCGTCAAATACTTCAAACTGAAGGATTTATTGCATTATCTCCTTGGGCTCCATCTCATCCATATGAATTTTGGATATGTCCAAAAAAACATGCGACTAGTTTTTCAAAAATTTCTCAAAAAGAAATTGTTGATCTTGCATTAATTCTACGAGCTACTTTGGGGGGATTATCAAATTCTATCAAAGATGTTTCTTTTAACATTGCATTTCATCTTTCTCCTGAAAAGAAAAATAGTAAACAAATTCATTGGCATGTTGAGGTTTATCCACAAACCATTCCTTGGTCTGGTCTAGAACTTGGCTTCGGAATTTTTCTAAATGAATTGACTCCAGAAAAAGCTGCAGAAGAATTGGGTACTGCATGCAGAAAAGAACTCTCTGCACTAGTGGGAATTATCTAAAAGTACGTTATAGTTTATTACATCAAAAAAATAATTTCTTAATATGGCATTAGAAAAATATATGGCAATTGCAGGTTTAGTGTTATCTATTTTCTTTGTTGCAGAAATTTTTACTTTGTTTAATTTTATGATTGATCCTGCAGATAATGATTCATTTGGTTTTGAAGCTGCACCGAAATTATACCAATTCATTTCTCTTAGTATAGCTCCAGCAACGATAATGATGGGGGTTTCATTCCATTTATCAAAACGTTACGGTTCTAAATTTAATGGAATGGTAATTATTCTTAGTGGAATAATTGTATTACTTGGAATGGCTTTTGCATCTACTATGATTGATGATCTAAAACCAGATCTTGTAGATTTTTCTGTTGAAATTGTACCTATAATCTTCATGATTACTTCCATACCTGTTATTGTATTTGGTATTAGATTACTAAAAACTCGACCACGAAAACCAAAAAAGAACTATCTTGAAGATAGTGACTATTTCTAAACGCTCATCTTTTTCTTATCTGAATTTTGACTCGCCATTAAATTTTGTTGCTGTCTAATTCTTTCAGCGATTAGTCTGTAAAGTGATCTAAACTTGTCTTTTGTTTTATCTGAGAGAAAACCTGCCTCTTCTATAGCAATTTTTTCACAAATATATCGTGCTACTTCTTCACTATCGAATTCTTCCCAACCATCTTCTTTATGCTCTTCCCATATTGAATTAAGACTTTCAATAATTCCACTTTTATTTCTAGATATAATGTCCTGTTCTGTTAAATTGACATATCCCTCTTTTCTCAATTTAATTGCATAAGTCTGATTTACTGCATAAAGGTAATCTTCTGTAATCATATAATCCTCTATTGATTGTAGAGATTTTGCTTTTTCTTCAAAGAATATTGCCTGTGTTTTTGAAAACTCATTTGCAATCAGTTGAGCAGAAATTTCTTTAGATTCTTCAGTATTGTCTAGTAGTACAAATGTATTGTAACCATGATTTCTATAAAAAATTGATAGTGGTAAAACTGAATTCTTGTTATACGCTGCTACTATGTTGAGAGGATTCATCGAAATATTTGGGTCTTCTAAAAATTTATCAAATGCATTAAGATACATTGTATCTGAAATAGTTTCTACAACAATCACTGGTCTAGAATTGTATCCTATTTGTCTATCCAAGATTGATTCTACCAAGCCTCTTGATAACCCATAAAGAATTGGTGTTAATGTTAAATCATCGGCATTCCAGTAATCATAATAAATTCGACTCAAATGTTTTTTCTTATCTAATTCAACTACCAAGAGATTTCCAGGTGCATAATCAAAAATCATGTAAGGTGAGTGTGTAGCATATAATACTTGATTTGAACCTGCTAAACTCTTCAATAAATCTGATATTCCACGTTGTTGTGTAGGATGTAAGTTTCTTGCAGGTTCATCCAAAAGTAAAATTGCTTCTTTTAATTCAGCTCTTTGAGTTTCAGCAGCAAAATTTACAATAAATGAAAATGTCCATTTGAATCCCTCAGCTCGTCTATTTAATAATCCTGTATTTGTAACTGTGCCATCTTTATGGACATCTGATATTACAACACTCATTACATTATTTGGATTCAATCTTAATTCCACGTGAATTGGATCTCCTTTCCAAGCTGGATTTAATTTCTCAGTGAGTCTTTTACTACATGTATTAAGTAATTTAATTAGTTGTGAAGGACTATTTTTTACCTCTTCTAATTCTTCTATATCTAATTCTGCAAGATAAAATAAATTATCCACTGTATCTGCCTTATCATATTCATCTTCTGTAAACTCTATGCTCGGACCGGTCTCCTCTTTCCTGTATTCATTCAAGTTCACATTTCCTATAATTTTCTTATAATCTGAAAAATATACAAATCTTGGATGTAAATTAGAATCTATGAAATTTTCTAACGCCATTTTTTCTGTGGTACCTACAAGCAAACTTTGAAAATTAGAATCAGTTTCTTCAGAAATATTATTCCATTCTTCTATAACTTGTGCTTCATCTGCTGCTAGTACTTGTAAATTATTTCCAAATTCTGCCATTTCATTTCTAAACATCTCTTCAGTTTCTGGAGCTTGACCTTCAAAAAATCCAGTGTTTAATTTGATTTTAACATGATTTGGAATAGTTTCTAAAAATGAAAGGAATTTCTCTCTAAAATTTTCCCATGAGTTTAATCCACTATTCTCATCTTCACTAATATCCACATCTCCAAAATCATATTGTGGGATTGGATTTTTGTTACTTCTAAAAATTTTAATTTTTTTAATGTCTGGGATTGATGGAAATGTTTCTTTGATAAGCTTAATCTCATTATGATTTAATTCAAACTCTCCTTCAGCTAACCTAATTTCCTGTTTCAAATCTTCTGTCATTTCATCACACAAGTCCAGTTCGGAGACTTGTTGGTCCTTGTTAAGTAGAGTCAATGCTTGTAAAATTGTAGTTTTACCACTTTCATTTCGTCCAACAAAAGCTGCAAGATCCCCTACTCTAATTTCGCCTGAATCGTGAATACAACGATAGGCACGAGCTCTAAACTTTCTTAATCGCACAAAAAAATTATCGTTTTCTAGAATTTAACTCAAATGACCAAATTATCTTAGACGTTTTGACGAATCCTTTTTGCTCTCTTTGCTCGATATATCGTCTTCTATGCTAAAGTCTGGAATATTGACTTTACATTTTCCATCTTTACACTCATTTTTTGTCATGATTTATGAAAATTCCTTCCTAAAATAAACATAATCTCACTAAAAAAATATGACAAATTTGATATACGTGAGAATTAAACTTGAAACATCTTGGCTAAATCTTCCATCTTCATAATTTACCTACTTCCCATAGTACTCTCTGTATCATTAGGTACTGCTGTAATGGCTGAAACTCTAAGTGATTCGGAACGAGAATTAAATTTCTTGCAGTTTGGAGGTGAAGGGTATACTTCAAGCTCCAAAACTGACATACAACTCATTGGATTTTCCTCTGAAATCGCACAAAACTCTAATCTTGAATTTAGTATAACCTTTTCAAATTCAGATTTTAATTGCGGGGATCTTTATGTCACCATTTATGACGTTTCAACATCTGAAAAACAAGTTCTAACCCAAAGTGGTTATTTGAAACAATGTTTTATTCAAAATAATAATATATTGCCTGTGGGGGAAAACTATTCTGAATTAATTTCTAAACCTGGACTTTATGAAATTTATGTTGAAATTTTTGATGAAAAATACTCTAAAAACATGAGTATGACACAAACTTTACGTGTAAATTAGGCTATAAGGTGAAAAATTAGATGGTAAAAAAAGAAATTGATCCGGAAACTGCAAGTCAAATCAAAAAAGAATTGGCAGAATTACGAACTCAATTAGAAATTCAAAAGAAAACAAAAAAGAAACAGGCTAAATCAAAACAGGCTAAATCAAAACAGGCTAAATCAAAACAGGCTAAATCAAAACAGGTAACACCAAAAAAGAAACCTGCTAAATCAAAACAGGTAACACCAAAAAAGAAACCTGCTAAATCAAAACAGGTAACACCAAAAAAGAAACCTGCTAAATCAAAACAGGTAACACCAAAAAAGAAATTAACAAAAGCTCAATTAGAAAAAGCAAAAAAAATTGCAAAAGCTGAAAGAGAAAAAGCGAAGAAAGAAGCCCAAGCTGAAAAAGAAAAAGCTGAGGCTGAAGCAAAAGCAAAAAAAGAAGCCGCTGAGAGAACGCACGAGGATGACTTAGAAGAACAATTTTCTGATGAACAAATACGAAACTTCCAAATTGAAAAAATGGATATGGATAAACTCACAAACAAAGTTTGTGAAATAATTGCAGATTATGAGGATAACGGAATGCTACAAAGTGATTTATGGAAAAAATTAAAACTTAATAGTCGAGATGGTTCCAGACTTGCACTTCGATTAGAACGACGTGGTTTAATCACTCGTGAAAAAATATTAAAGAAAGGGAGATGGACCTACAAATTAATTATTGAACAGGCACCAATCAAACTGGAATCACTAATAGATTCACCATGTCTAACTTGTCCTGTAGAACAAAAATGTGATTTTGAAAATGCATATCCTGAACCTAGCCCTCTTCATTGCCAATTAATTGAAGATTGGGTTGCTGTTGATTTTTCCAAGAAAAAGAAATGAAACTAATCGATGCCAAAAAAGATCATTATAGGCGATTAGCTCATGAACAAGGTTATCGTAGTAGAGCATCTTACAAATTAAAAGAAATTAATAAATCATATAGAATAATCGGTCCTGGTTCATATGTTTTAGATCTGGGGTGTGCACCTGGTGGATGGTCCCAAGTGGCTCATCAAGTTGCAGGAAATCAAGGTAAAGTTTTAGGAATTGATTTATCATTTGTTGAAGAGCTTCCTGGTGTTGAAATAATTCGTGGTGACATTGAGGATCCAGATATTCTTGAACAAATCATGTCATTTTTTAATAGAAAAGTTGATTCTGTTATTTGTGATTTATCTCCAAACGTATCTGGAAATTGGTCTGTTGATCATGCTATACAAATATCTCTTAATTATACTGCAGAAAAATTAATGGAAAAAATATTGTCTAATAAGGGAAATGCATTGTTTAAGGTATTTGATGGTGAATATTCAGCTGAATTTTATGAATTTATCAAGAAAAAATTTATCAAAACTAAATTACTGAAACCAAAGGCAAGTAGGAAATCTAGTAGTGAATTATATTGTATTTGTATGGGATACCTTAATTCTGAAAAATCTGAGTAATTTTATCAATTTCACAATCTGTCCTAAACCCACCTGGATTCAATGATGTCATTGATGCTTTGTATCCTTGTGATTTCAGTCTATCAACGGCATCCCTCAATTTCAATGGTGCAGATTTTATCATCGATGCAATTTCATCTAATGTATAATATGTTGCTGGAAGGTCTGCCTCTAATTCTGATCTTTCAATAATCCTTTCACATCTTTTATTTACAATAAGACTGTCTTTCACATCTC
>Ga0315328_10000681_pt1 | contig 14957 bp, 13 predicted proteins | sample M120032315metaG_FD_203462 | JGI IMG/M metagenome (GOLD analysis project Ga0315328, IMG submission 203462) | Ammonia-oxidizing marine archaeal communities from Monterey Bay, California, United States - M1 200m 32315 | ecosystem: Environmental > Aquatic > Marine > Intertidal zone | place: USA... | reverse complement strand
TTAAAGGCCCTCTAACCACGCCTGTTGGCGGTGGTATGCGCTCTCTAAATGTTGCTATACGTCAGGCGCTAGACCTTTATGTCTGCCAGCGACCAGTTCAGTATTTTGAGGGCACTCCTTCGCCTGTCAGGGCGCCAGAAAAAATAGATATGATTATCTTCAGAGAAAACTCTGAAGATATTTATGCAGGCATTGAGTTTGCTGCGGGCTCAGATGAAGTTAATCAGGTGATTGACTTCCTTAAAAAGGAAATGGGCGTTACTAAAATTCGCTTCCCAGAGACCTCAGGAATTGGTGTTAAGCCGGTCTCTAAAGAGGGTACTGTGCGCCTCGTGAGGTCCGCAATACAGTACGCCATTGACAATGATAAACCGTCCGTAACCCTTGTGCACAAAGGCAATATCATGAAGTTTACTGAAGGCCTGTTTAGAGATCAAGGTTATCAATTAGCTAAAGATGAGTTTGGCGCTGTTGAGATTGACGGCGGCCCTTGGTCTAGTTTTACTAATCCAAACACAGGCAAGGAAATTGTCATTAAAGATGTTATTGCCGATGCATTTTTGCAGCAAATTCTATTGCGTCCAGAGGAATACTCAGTCATTGCTACGCTTAATCTTAATGGCGACTATATTTCTGACGCATTGGCAGCCCAAGTCGGTGGTATTGGTATTGCACCAGGTGCAAATTTGTCCGATACTGCAGCGGTTTTTGAAGCAACTCATGGCACCGCTCCTAGATACGCCGGACAGGACAAAGTTAACCCAGGCTCGCTCATTCTTTCAGCTGAAATGATGCTAAGACACCTTGGCTGGGTCGAGGCGGCAGATTTGATTATCGACGCAATGTCAAAAACGATTCAGAACAAAACAGTTACTTATGACTTGGAGCGTTTGATTGATGACGCAACTCTGCTATCGTGCTCAGAGTTTGGTGACGCATTAATAGAATCCTTCGAGTAAACCACCCTATTTTCTTTGTTAATCGGCCATCCAAAGAAACATCTGGGTGGTTTGGTTATATGTTGACCCATAAACACACGCATCTCAGTATAATTACTTCGAACCGATACTTATTATCCTCATTTGAAATGATAAAAATTGAGAGAGTTATACAAAAAACATTCATTCTGACAATACTTTGTTTGTCCCTTGGAGTTAGCGCTAATACAGCTACTGATCCTAATCTAAATCCAGCCACTTCATTTAATTACATGCCAAATATGATGGGTGTAAATAATTGGCCTAATTACGGTGGAGAAAACAATTGGCAGCCGTACAATAACAACGCCAACATGATGCAAATGATGGGCGGCGCTAATACGGCTTATATGCCTTACAACTACACAATGCCTTATATGCCAAATAATAATTGGATGGCTGGAAGTAATAACAATTGGGGCTCATTCGGTGCTTACAACAATATGATGCCAATGATGGGCGTCAATGGCGCTATGCCTTACACGAACTACAACAATATGATGTCTAATAACATGAGCATGAATCAGGCCAATATGAGCGCTGGATTCGGCCTCAATCAGGAGCCTACTACTCCCACGTTAACCAATGCTTGGGGCTCTCTTGATGCGAACGCCGCCTGGGGCCTAGGTGGGGATTTAAACGCTTTGACTCAGCAAGCGCAAGCAGATGGCTTGTCTTCGCAAGATCCAGCAGATGTCATCGCTCAATTGATGAGTGGTGAGCATGCAGCGGTCTATCAAAAAATCATTGCCGATGCTTATGAAAAAGGCTTTGCGGATGCAATGACTCAGAGCGGAACTGGTGGTATTTGCACACCAACATCCACGGAATTGCCTGAGTTTAATCTTGAGGTGGAGTAACCCCTTTAAAGATTGAAAAACAACATTGGTAAAAATGGTTAATAAACCCTTAGATTTGATTGACTAAAAAACCAGAACTCATTATAATTTGCCGCTTCATTCCTCGATAGCTCAGTTGGTAGAGCAACGGACTGTTAATCCGTTTGTCCCTGGTTCGAGCCCAGGTCGAGGAGCCACTATTATTAAACTAGGACGTTCGAGGACGTCCTTTTTTATGCGCGAAATCCATTGATAATAAAGGGTTTCAGAGCCTACCATCTCCGCAGCCCTTCATTTTCTTTCTCAGAAAGTTGCCCCTAGCCACCAAAATTGTGTACTATTTTTATGCTGATTATGTAGAGGTTCGGTGCTACATGATGCAAAAGTGGGTGGACTGGTTAGGCTCTATCCGCCATAATGGCCGCTAAAAAGAGATGTTAAATACCGCTTGAATTTATTCTACTATATAGATATTTATGGCTCAACAATTAACAAAAAGTTTAGTAGGCGCTTTAACTCTTGTCGGCATAATTATTATGTTGTGGTCACACCACTGGATAGTTGAGTTACATACACAGAGTTTGCGGGTAGATGCAGATGAAAAGGGTGCTTTACACCAAAGATCGATTAATAACGAATTAAAGCGTTTTGGATTTTTACCCTTCATAATAGCAAGGGATGAACAGCTAATTGAATGGTCTTTTAATCAACCAAAACAAGCCAATATAGCGCTTGAGAGCATTGTCAAATCTTCTGGCACTAACAACCTTTATGTTTTAGATAATAAAGGCACAACACTATCATCAAGCAATTGGCGTAGTGATTTATCTTTTGTTGGAAAGAACTATGGCTTTCGACCATATTTTATAGATTCAATGGCCGGTAGCAATGGATACTTTTTTGGTATTGGTGCAACATCAAAAGTACCCGGCTTCTTTATTTCTACGCCTGTAAGAGAGGGGGCAAATATCATAGCGGTTGCTGTTACCAAAGTTCACCTATCAACAATTGAAAAAACATGGGTAGATTTAGGTGAAAAAATCTTTGTAACTAACAGTGATGGCGTTGTCATATTGAGCAGCCTTGATGAATGGAAATACCACTCCTTGTTGCCATTGAACGCTCAACAAATGCAAAAAATCGAAAAACAAAAACAATTTGCTGGCTTAACAATTGACACACTCTCAGAACACCTTCAAGCGTCTGATAATAAAATAAAGATTAATGGTGTTTCTTATCTACATAAAGTGCTAGATATAAATGATGTTGGTTGGAGGCTGCACTATTTAACACCCGTTTCAGCTGTAACGCAATTAGCAATAGCAACTTGGGCAAAAATTGGTTCAATTGCGCTAGCATTAATAGCAATTTTATTGCTTCTAAGGCTTCTTCAATCTCGCTGGCGTCTGTCAATCTCTCAAAATGAATCAGAAGAATTGAGGGTATTAAACAAAACCCTGCAAACTGAAATAACGCAACGACAAAAAGTTGAGGAAAAGCTTCTTGTTGCTCAAAAAGGCATAAAACGAAGTAGTAAATTGGCTGCAATGGGGCAGTTATCTGCTTCCATTATTCATGAACTGGGACAACCTTTGTCTGCCATGAAGACATACATTGTGAGCTCACAAGTTCCTGATGAGAAAAATCAAATGAGTATTAATCATGTGCTAACAATGCTGCCTAAATTGGAGAACTTGGTAGATAGAATGTCTGACATTTCACGACAGCTCAAATTCTTTACTCGAAGCGGAGAAAATCCATTGTCATTAATCGATATTCGCCACGCCCTTAATCAAGCTTTGACTATTACACATTTGGGTCTTGAAGATGAAGAGGTGGGCGTTGAAGTCTTGTGTGAAGACGTCCCTTATCTAGTCATGGCTGGTCAAGTGCGTATGGAGCAAGTGTTTGTGAACCTAATTAACAACGCCAGAGCGGCAATGGCCCATTGCAAGACAAAAAAGATAACTGTTCGTATAGAAACCAAAAAGGAGGAGGGGCAGATTATTATTAAAGTGAAAGACGTTGGCGAAGGAATGTCAAGCGATACACTGCACGCCTTGTTTGATCCTTTCTATACAACCAAACCGTCTGGTGTCAGCCTGGGACTGGGCCTAACCATCTCCACTAATATTATTCACGAGTTTCATGGATCTCTAACAGCAATGAACAACACTAGTAAAGGTGCTTGTTTCATAATTACACTGCCCATGGCCGAATGAAACGCGTAATCAAACAATTTATTGTTGTTGTCGATGATGATCAGGCTATACGAGAGTCGTTATCTGACTATCTGAGTAAAGTTGGCTATCATGTAAGGTGCTATCAGAATGGCAGTGAAATGCTTGCTGAAATTGAAGATTTGAATATTGGCGTTATTGTTTGTGACCTGAAGATGCCTGAAATGACTGGCATTGAAGTCTTAAAAGTACTTAAGTCTCAAGAAAATTCCCCGCCCTTCATTTTGGTTACTGCTTATGGAGATATACCAACTGCTGTAATGGCTATAAATATTGGTGCTTTTGATTTTATTGAAAAACCTTTTGAGCCGCAAGCATTGAAAGAGACGATAGATATGGCATTAAAACATCGCCAACGTGAGACTCTCGATTCGAAGATAGAGCATGACTCGAACATTGCCCCGTTAGACCAAATAATTGTTGGCCAAAGCGCTGTTATGACAAAATTTCGCCATGAAGTAATTGATTGTGCAAGCGTGTTGCAAAATATACTCCTAACTGGCGAAGAGGGAGTAGAAAAAGTTCTGGTAGCAAAAGCTATTCATCAACATAGCGTTCAGCGTAACTCTCCATTTATTCATGTCAAGTGTTGTACAGTTTCAGAATCATTGTTTAGTAAAACTTTTTTAAGCACTGAAGGGGCATTTGAAAGAGCGGGTGACGGCACCATCTTTTTGGATGATTTGGACAGTATGCCGCTTGAATGTCGTGATCAACTGCTTACCCTGTTGGAAAAAAATATTTTTCAGTACATATATAGGCCAAAAATCAACGTTAAAATACCAAGAATCATTTGCTCGGTTAGTCATTCTCCCGAAGACAAAAATGCAAACACCATTATTGGTAAAATTTGCCGCAGGGTTGGAAAGGTTCGCCTGAAAGTACCTCCCTTGAGAGGGCGCCCTGATGATATTATTGAACTGTTTAATAAGCGTATTACCCAGACGGCAAACGAATATCAAATCTCGATACCGCCATTATCTGTTGAAGATGTAACAACCCTATCTACTTACCATTGGCCAAAGAACCAACAACAGCTTAAGCAAATTGCTGAGCGTTTTGTTCTATTAAATCGCACGAAGCATGTCACCATAAATCACTTGTTGGACGTTTCACCAGTAGATATGATAGACGTGACCAACAGTTCAAACAAAACCCTTCGAGCTTTAACCCAAGACTTTGAAAAACAAATAATCACGCAAGCCATGATTGAGTGTTCGGGAAATATTACACAAGTATGCAGCCTTTTAAAAATACCCAGGCGAACACTAAATGAAAAACTATTGAGGCACGATTTAACTCGTACAAAGTTTTTGTAAGGTTCGCTACCCAAGTCAATCAACTAAAGTTGCAATCGGCGGAATTCCGCTTGTTGTGCGGCAGTAATCCGCCTAACACATCCCCCCATCAGTTGCTAAACTCTCTTCAACCTTAGCTTTGTCTTAACTGCTCCATCTCAAATCTTCGGTTTAATTCTAATTAACAAGGAGAATAAAATGATTAACAAAATACTAAGCACAACAGTTAAGGCTCTTGTGCTTTCTGGTCTGATGATTAGCCCTGTTGCTATGGCGGATACTATTTCGCTTGGTGCGGCAGTCTCTTTATCGGGTAAATACTCAACAGCAGGCAACCACACTAAAAAAGGTTATGACTTGGCTGTTAAATATGTCAATTCCATGGGTGGTGTCAGTGTCGGTGGCAAAGTATACGACCTTGAAATTATCTACTATGACGATGAATCCACACCTGCACGAGGCGCATCCCTTGCTGAAAGGTTGATTCTAAGAGACGGTGTAAGCTTTATGTTGGGGCCATATAGTTCAGGCCTAACCAAAGCCATCGCACCTGTAACAGAAAAACACGGTGTGCCTATGGTTGAGGCAAATGGAGCTTCTCGCTCATTGTTCAATCAAGGATATAAATACATGTTTGCTGTACTGTCAACTTCAGAACAATACCTACAAGAGGCGGTAAATCAAATTGCAGAAAAAGCTGGGAAACCAGCATCTGAAATAACAGTGGCTTTAGCAATAGAGAACGATCCATTCTCGCAAGATATTAGAGCGGGTGTTATTGATGATGTTAAACGCCACGGCATGCAAATAGTCATTGATGATAAGCTGCCAAGAGATTTAAGCGACATGACATCTACGCTGGTTAAGGTAAAAGCTCTTAAGCCAGACTTGCTTGTATTATCTGGACACTCTAAAGGAGCCGCATTAGTCGTTAGACAAATGAATGACCTTGGTGTTCATGTTAAGATGCTTGCAATGACGCACTGTGAGTCAGCAAAGCTTGATGACAAAGAAAAGTTTGGCAACTTAGCTGACTATGCTTTGTGCGCAGCACAATGGGCGCCAACTGTTACAAGTGAAGGTCTAACGTTTGGTACTGCGAGCAACTACACTCAAATCTTTGTTGATGAGTATGGCTATACTCCACCGTATCAGGCGGCTGAATCAACTGCCGCAGTGCTAGTCATGGCAGATGCGTTATCAAGAGCGGGCTCACTTGACAAAGATGCTGTTAGAGATGCTCTTGCTGCAACTGATATGTCAACCTTCTACGGTAAAGTGAAGTTCTCCGAAGCGGGTAATAACATTGCAAAACCTATGCTATTGCGCCAACTAATTGATGGCAAATACTATGTGGTAGCACCTGCAAATGTTGCTGAAACCGACCTTGTATACCCACGTCCTTAACGGCGCGAGTTGCTAGGTTATCTATGAACCAACAAGGCAGCGTGTAATGCGCTGCCTTTTATGGGCAACCCTCAAAAAGAACAATGATTACTTATATAAATATTTTAATTGAAAGCCCAGAATTTCTAGCACAATTACTCATTAACGGCATGTTGGTCGGCGCTATTTTTGCACTAATAGCTTATGGTTTGGCGTTAATCTGGGGCGTGATGGATATCATCAATTTTGCCCAGGGAGAGCTGGTAATTTTTGGTGGATATCTAACTTACACACTATTTTATCAATTCGGACTTCACCCCATACTCACAATTCCTATCGTTGCTATTGTCCTATATGGATTCGGTTGGGCAGTATACAACACCATTATTTATCGACTTTTAGGACAAAAAGATATTTTTATTACCATACTGGCCACCTTCGGATTGGCAATTCTAATGCAACAATTGATGCAGGCAGTTTTTGGACCTGATGTGGTTACTGCAAACCCAGAATTGGGCATGCAAGTCCTATTTGATGGCAGTATTATAATTCCGAACATTCAGCTTATAAGTTTCCTCATTTCACTATTTGTCGGTGCTGTGCTGTTTATTGTTATGCGCTATTCACGCTTTGGTCAGGCCATTCGGGCCACAGCCCAAAACTCTCGTGCTGCAAGAATTCTAGGTATTGATATTGACAAAGTCTACGCCAACACATTTGCTATAAACGCAGCACTCTGCGGCATCGGAGGCTCTTTAGTGGTAATGATTTGGACGATCCACCCTTTCGTTGGCTTGGTTTACACGTTCCGTTCTTTCATGATTGTCATCCTGACAGGCTTGGGTAATTTTGTTGGGATTATTTTTGCCGGAATGGGTATAAGCGCCTTTGAAAATGTTACTGGATTTATTATTGGTGCGGAATTTCAGGCTGCAGTTATCTTTTGCTTGCTGGTTATTATTCTAATCACTAGAAGCATCCGCGCAAGAAAAAAACGAGAATATATAGAGTAATTGAGAGCTATTATGATGACAAAAACAAAACAAAACACACTAATGTGGTTGGCGCTACCTATCATGGCGCTTGCTCCACTACTTTTTCCAAGCCACACAACTCTGATGACATACATATCGGTAATGATTGTCCTGGCACTCACCTGGGATATGCTTGGTGGACAAACGGGTTACAACTCTTTCGGTAACATATTCTTCTTTGGTGTTGGAATGTATGTCTGTGCTGTTGTTCAGAGAGACATGTTCACATCAGGCCTAGATCGATTTGAGCGTATTTCTGAAGTCGTAGTCAGTATAAGTGCTAGTGAGTATTTTATAAGTCTTGCGACGGGCGCTCTTGCTGGTGGGGTTGTGGCGCTCTTGCTTGCGGTGATTCTCGGTTCAGGAATATTAGGAATGCGCGGCCATTATTTTGCCATTTGTACCTTGGGTCTTGGCCACGCCGGTGCAGAAATAGCAAGTGGAATTGATTATATTGGCGCAGGCTCTGGAATGGTGACGCCGATATATCCAAGTGACGCATTTATAGGAAAAGAATTTTTTTACTTTTATGCATTTCTTCTTCTTGCACTTATCACGTTCTCTATCTTTAGAAAGATTTATAAAAGCCAGTTTGGCCTGGCATTAAACGCAATAAGGGATAACGAAAATAAGGCCGAGTCAATGGGTATTTATACTACACGGTACAAGGTGACAGCCTGGTCAATTTCTGCATTCTTTTTGGCGATAGCCGGTGCAGGAGTTGGAAATGTTATTGGTTTTATCGATCCAGTCGAGATCGCCTTTTCGGGACCCACGTTTGGTGTCTGGATGATTGTAATGGCCATTCTAGGTGGCAAGGGAACTTTATGGGGTCCGGTAGTCGGTGCGTGTATTTTGTATTTATCAAAAGAAGCCTTTTGGACTTACTTGTTAGGGTGGGATAAAGTTGCTCTAGGATTCTTGATTGTTGTTATTGTTGTTTACTTTCCAAAGGGTATTTTTGGCTGGATAGAAGAGAGAAAACAATTTAAGAATCGAGTTACGGCACAAAAAGGAAGTGATAAATGAATTTATTAACGGTTAAATCAGTCGGCAAATCTTATGGTGGTGTTGTGGCGAATCACGATGTATCCCTTACAGTGCCAAAGGGGAAAATTGTTGGAGTTATCGGCCCAAATGGCTCAGGAAAGACAACACTATTCAACTCCATTGTTGGTCACCATGCCATTGACTCTGGTGAAATACATTTTAATGGTCAAGAAATATCCGCACTAACCATTCCCGAGATTGCAAGACTTGGAATGCTTAGAACGTTTCAACAAACCCATATTTACGGAAAAATGAGCTGTGTACAAAATATGCAGATTAGTTCAGATATTGATGCCCGTTGGAGAATTATTTTTAGCCCGTTTTCAAAAGAAATTGACGAAAGGGTTGACGAACTATTGGCTTTTGTTGGTCTGTATAAAAAACGCTTTCTTTTAGCCGGTGATTTATCTTTTGGGCAGCAAAAACTCTTAGAATTTGCCATGGCATTGATGAAGAAACCAAAGATGCTCTTACTTGACGAGCCAACAGCAGGCGTCAATCCAACATTGATTAATGGCCTAATTGATCGACTGCAACAAGTCAATGAGGAGATGGGTATAACATTGCTGGTGATAGAGCACAACATGCGAGTAATTATGAACTTGGCCGAGCACATATATTGCGTGGCTGGAGGCACAATGCTTGCAGAAGGTAAGCCAGTCGACATTCAAAATGATCAACGCGTTATTGACGCATATTTAGGAAATTAAGATGATTAAAAAAATCCACGGTTATGGACAAGGTGGTGTTGAGACTGTTATTTCGGTTGAAGATGTGGACAGGCAGGCAGGTGCTTTAAAACAAGGCAATCTAACTACAAATGACCTGGAGGCATTAACAAACAATAAACCGCACCTTTCGATAGATAACCTTAAGGCGGGTTATGGAGAAATGGAGATTCTACATGGTATTGATTTGCGTATAGGCGACGGCCAGTCACTCTGCTTAATAGGGCCGAATGGTGCTGGAAAATCTACAATCCTCCATAGTATTTTTGGTTTTACAAGAATATTTAGTGGTGATATTAGTATTAATGGTAATGAGATAACAAGCTTCTCCCCAAGTAAAAAACTAAAAGACTCTGGTATTGCATACATCTTGCAAGATAACTCGGTTTTTCCTGATATGACTGTTGAGGAAAATTTGTTAATGGGCGGCTATTTGTTAGACAAGCCTACCGACGCAAAAAAAGCAGTTGATGAAGTGTTATCAGAATACAGCCGCCTAAACAAACGTAAAAACAACAAGGCCAGCTCTCTTTCTGGTGGCGAAAGAAGACTACTGGAAATAGCCAGAGCGCTAATAATGAATCCTAATGTTCTTTTGGTGGATGAGCCTTCAATTGGCCTAGAGCCAAGATTTATTAACATGGTGTTCGATATTCTGGGAGATTTGCGGGACAACCAAGGAAAAACTATTATTATGGTAGAGCAAAATGCCAAAAAAGGCCTAGAATTTTGCGATATTGGCTATGTTATTGTGTCTGGCGAGTTGGTATTAGCGGACTTTGGCAGTCAATTATTAGAAAACCCAGAAGTTGGTAAACTTTTTCTTGGGGGTTGATGAAATAGTCAAATAATCCACCTCTCAAAAATAATTGCAAACCATCCGTGAATCACTTCACGAAAGAGTCCGGATAAATACGCTTTGTCGGGTTCAAGTCCTAGCCGAGAGGTGAATGTAGTTGGCATTATTCCCTCCAACTTGTTTATTGGATTACAAAATGATGATTTAATTACAACAAAGTGAGTGCGTTTGTGAGTACAAGTTATAGTTTTATATTATTATTTATTAAATATCAGGGACTTATACCTGTAATTGGGATACAGGTCGAGGAGTCATATATTTAAAAGCCTATCTTGGGATAGGATTTTTTTCGCCTGGTGTATTAGTTCAGGTGCACACCGGGTGCGCAATAGTCAATTATTCAGGGTGACAAAAGGTTAGAATGGGCACTATTCTATTACTATAAGTGCACTATATGGCTTTTATGTTAGAACACCAAAAGCTCGGCGGTAGGCAAAAGGACACACTAAATAAGAAGACTAACTTGAAGGCAAGCGAACTCCTGTTACGTTTGAACATTAAACCAATTCAAAAGTTAGTTGAGCTCGCCGAACCTGATGAGGCAACTATTGACCACAAAATAAATTGCTACAAAGAAATAGCGAAGTACACATACCCAAAATACAAAACTCAAGAGCTTCCTAATGGAGAGTTGGGTCGGCCGCAATCTGTACAAATAAGGCTGATTGAGACCTGCGGAAAAGTTACGGATATTGTATAGAGTTGAGAAAGTTATCTTGAATCTGTTTTACCATGCTTCATTATGAGCTTTAATCGCAAACACCCAGTGAGAGGCTAAATATTATTTAAGCATTGTTACTGAGCGTGTACATCGCCTACAAAATAAATGGATTCATAATGTATTTATTGCCTTAATATGAAACAGATAGGGGTTTATAAAAACCAATCCAGTATTATGGAAGCCCCTCTTTGGAAAGGCTTGGGAAATTGTAGGTAACCAGTTCAGAGGTCTAGTCTAATAAATTGAGGTATCACTAAATAGATTGTATACAATGCCTTGTACTAACGATTCACGGTCTTCTAGATTGACAACAAAAGAAGACACACTAAGGTGTCTTAATCTTTGCATGGGTGGGTTTTTTAACGCAAACCTTTCTAGTTGAAAGGCTTGATTGAGTAATTATAAGTAATCTGGCAGGGTGCACCTTAAACTATTCAAAGGGCACAGTTTTATAGATTTTGCTGTATCTGCAATTCAATTAAAGAGCAAATCTAAAAGTTAAAAGAGTGTTCCCACCACCAGTACTTACTGTATGTCCGACATGGATAGCTGTTGATTCGTTAAGCCAATAATTACCACCAAAATCAATACCTATCCCATTGCCATTTAGTGGGACTGATATGTCCACATTGGTAGAGATTGTGTCTGAGAGAAAGCTTAAAAATCCAAATTTTATATTTTGTTCATTTGCGTTACCAGAAGCCCCTCCATCAACACTTAGACTAAGATTTGACGAGTTGTAGCTTATAACTAGGTCGCTATTTTCACTTACATTCCAATAGTGACCAATTTTGAGTGACGAGGCCTTGGCTTCTCCGCCAGACTGGAGATTAATTGAAAATTGCCCACCTATAATAAAATGTTTGAAAGTGCCAGAGCCACCTAAACTTAAGTATAGGCCATTACCAACGCCATCAATTTTTACCGACCCTAGACCTGACTCCAAGTAATTAAATGTGCTCTCTGATCGGTCATTGTCTGCATTGGCAAATGACACTGTCGAGATTAAAAGTAGAATTAGAGTTAGAAATTTTTTGCGCATAGATACCCCTTAAAATGTTCACACCTAGTACGAGTATACGTTTTTAGTGTTAATTAAGCAACTACTAAAATAGTCTAAAATGAGTTATACTTATTGCATGAAAATTTACTCATCAAACAATCACGATGAAATAGTAATTTTGGTCTTGTGCGTTTTTCTTTATATTGTTTATAATTTAATGAATTAATTCCAGCCACTAATTACCTTAACTTCCAAGAATTCTTCAAGGCCCAGTACTCCGCCTTCACGGCCGATACCCGAGTGCTTGTAACCACCAAAAGGGGCGTCCATCCCAAGATCGGCACCATTAATTTCAACCATTCCAGAGCGTAATCGTTTAGAAACACGCTTGGCTTTGTCGATATCTTGTGTTTGTATGTAGTTGGTTAAGCCAAAGCAAGTGTCGTTAGCAATCGAAATTGCCTCTTCTTCGTTCTCGAATGGAATCATCGATAGTACCGGTCCAAAGATTTCCGTTTGAGCGATGGTCATTTGATTATTAACATCTGAGAAAATGGTGGGTTTGACAAAGTAACCTGTTTCAAAGCCGTCTGGCTTACCAACACCGCCCGCGCTTAGTGTTGCCTTTTCATCAACGCCTTGTTGAATAAGGTGTTGAATTTTATCAAATTGCAGTTGAGAAATAACAGGCCCCATATGACTCCCTTGTTTTGTGGGAAGGTCAACCGATGTTTGCGCAGCAACAGCCTGAGCTTTGGCAACGGATTGCTCGTAAACAGAGCGTTCAACCAGCATTCGTGTGGGTGCATTGCAAGATTGACCGGTATTGCTAAAACAATGCTTTACGCCACGTTCAACAGCGTTATCGTCGGCATCAGCAAAAATAATATTGGCCCCTTTGCCGCCCAACTCTAAGCCGATTCTCTTGAAATCATCGGCCGCATTATGAGAAATTAGTGCGCCTGCTCTTGTGGATCCCGTGAAGGAGACCATGTTAACATCAGGATGGCAGCTCAACTGAGATCCCACACCTGCTCCGTCACCATTGACAAGGTTAAAAACTCCATCAGGCAGGCCAGTTTCGTTAATCATTTCGGCAAAAACCATGGACGAGAGCGGTGCTATTTCAGAGGGTTTTAGTACCATTGTGCAGCCAGTAGCAATTGCAGGGATGACTTTTAAAGTAACTTGATTAATGGGCCAATTCCATGGTGTGATTAATGCGCAAACACCTTTTGGCTCATAAACGAGACGATTGTCTGGCGCGTGATCGCCCAAGGGTTTCTCAAATTCAAACGTTTTGAGTTTTTTAATAAAAGTCTTGATGTGCCCAGCGCCAGAACCCGTTTGTGCGGTGCTTGCAAAGTCGATTGGCGCGCCCATTTCGAGGGAGATTGCTTCAGCCATATCGGACCATCGACGTTTGTAGACGCTGTAAAGCGCCTCTAGAACTTCAATTCTATCTTCTTTTGAAGACACCCCCCAAGTTGTTAACGCGTTTTTAGCGGCATTGACTGCAAGGTTGGTATCGGCTTCTGAGCCCAGTGAAATGGTTGCGCAAACACTTTCATCTGCTGGATTGATAACGTCAAAGTTGCTGGTGCGGCTAGGTTTGACCCAGGTGCCATTGATATAGAATTGCGTTTGATTTAGCATAACTCCCCCGAGTAATCAAAAAAAGGGAATTATGCTATACGTTTGCTAAGCGGTCAACTGCTAATTTAATGTTGTCCATGCTCGTGGCAAAAGAAAAGCGTGCATAGCCTGGAGCGCCAAATGCTGAGCCTGGAACAAGGGCGATATTCAGCTCTTCCAGGCAATAAGTTGCAAATTCCACGTCATCGGCTAGACCAAGGCGCTCAATTAGGCCCTGCACTCTAGGGAATGAATAGAAAGCACCACCGGATTCAGGGCATTCGATACCATCGATGGCGTTTAGGCCTGCAACAATATAGTCGTAGCGAGTTTTAAAGGTTTTAACCATTTCCTCGATAAACGACTGATCGCCATTAAGCGCTTCAAGCGCTGCAGCTTGCGCGACTGAACTTGGATTGGAGGTGGACTGGCCTTGGATTTTTTTCATTGATTTAATGATTTCCTCAGGGCCTGCTGCGTAACCAATTCGCCAACCCGTCATGGCGTAGGCTTTAGAGACGCCATTGAGAATCATGGTGCGATCTTTCAATGCTGGACACGCCATAACAATATTAACAAAATCTTTATCACCCCAGCGAATGTGCTCGTATATATCATCGGTCAAAACAATAATTTGTGGATGATTGATTAAAACTGCAGCTAAGGCCTCGAGTTCTGATTTTGAGTAAACTGCACCCGTTGGATTTGAAGGGCTGGTGAGTACCACCAATTTTGTTTTGGCATTAATTGCTGTTTCGAGTTGTCCTGGTGTTATTTTGAATCCTTGCTCAAGGCCGGTTTCGATGATCACTGGTGTAGCATCTGCAAGAATAACGATATCTGGATACGACACCCAATAAGGCGCTGGAATAACAACCTCCTGGCCTTCGTCCAGTATTGCTTGGCAAAGATTGTAAAAGACTTGCTTACCACCAGAAGAGACCATTACCTCATTCAGGGAGTATCTTAAGTTGTTCTCTCTTTCAAATTTCTCGCAAATGGCTTTTTTGAGTTGCGGCGTGCCATCAACAGCGGTGTAGCGAGTTTCGCCAGCCTTAATAGCATTAATGCCCGCCTCTTTAATGTTAAGCGGTGTATCGAAGTCAGGCTCACCCGTACCCATTGGCACAATTGGAATGCCTTTCGCCTTTAACTCATTGGCCTTTGCGGTCACGGCAAGGGTGGCG
>Ga0315328_10000680_pt1 | contig 14970 bp, 5 predicted proteins | sample M120032315metaG_FD_203462 | JGI IMG/M metagenome (GOLD analysis project Ga0315328, IMG submission 203462) | Ammonia-oxidizing marine archaeal communities from Monterey Bay, California, United States - M1 200m 32315 | ecosystem: Environmental > Aquatic > Marine > Intertidal zone | place: USA... | reverse complement strand
AACGAGAGCTTTGACGCCCAAGCGGGTTGGAAGATAAGCTTAATTGACAACAGCGAACAGGTCATCACGAGCGTAGACAGCAGCACCGTGACCGGTTTTGCTGCCAGTGGAGAACTGAGCCTCAGTGGCAGTTATGACAGTGCCAAAATCGCCTACGTCAAGGTAGAGAAGTCTGTCACAGACGCCGGCTCTAGTTCGCAATATAAGTTGATCTTTGAACAGCATCAACAAATATCCGAAGACGCCATAAGTGCTGACGCTGTAAGCATAATGGGCGATGTTGCCAACCACAGCGCATTTGCCGTAACAGGTACTAGTGATACCGACACCTATTTATTTGAAACCACCGCTGCAGATGCATCAAGCTCCATGGGGTTTGTATTCATAGACCCCAATGCTACAGCCAGCATTAGCCTTACCAGTTCAGCGGATACAGCCCTAAACGACTCATCAACCGTAGCTATAACAGAAAGATCCTACGCCCACGACGGCACCGTCACCTTTGTAAACGGCGCTGATACCGTTAGTTTAAATCTTAGTTTTGCTATCATAAATTCCGACACCGTCAGCGTTACCTTAAAATATGCAGACGGCAGCCTAGCTAAAGATGATGCGGGCGCCGATATCTCTGCCAGAGAACTCGACTACAACACAAACCTGAGCGTGAAACATAGTGCCGACTCCAGCACCAGTGTAAAGTTCAGCATTGACTCGACCGTTGCCCTTAGCCCTAGCCTCACTATACGTACTATTGATGGTGGCAGCGTAACGGACAGTTTAGGCAGCACCATCTCCGACACTGTAGTAAACCATGGTAAAAGCGTTACGCTTACGGCTGATGCCAGCGCCACCGCTTATAAACTTGAGCTGACCTCAAGCACTGATGGCAACTACAACATTCAACTGGATGGTTTGGCCACTCGGGCCAATGGCCCTGCATTGCTCACCGTCGATGATTTGGTGGGTAGCGATTATTACATTAATACTGATTTTAGCACCACGGCAGAATCTGCCCTGCCCGTTTATCTAGTCAACAAAACTAATGGCGTTGACCTTGCTAGTGTATTTATCCCCACCAGCTTGTCGAACAATCTCGAAACAATGTATTTCATGAGCAATGACACCGTCGCTGGCATCGGCACGTTTGCCACTGCAACAAGTGTAAGCGCCTCAGACTACGCCTCTTTAGCCAACACCCAGCACTTGGATCTCAGCACTTATACAGCCGGCACAGAATTTAGCATTTGGGGTTTTGCAGCCAATCAAAGTTTAATTGCGGCCGATACGGTGGATGGCACCGCCCGTAGCGTGGGCCAACATAATGCATCGGCGATCATGGGCGCCACCTTCAAAGTTACAGAGCAAGGTATCAACAGCGCTCTTAGTGCAACCAATATTGCAGAAGGAGAAACAGCCACATTAACTTTGAGTTTAAGCCAGGCGCTGACGGGTAGCGAAACGATAAGCGTGAGCCTTTCCAACACCAGTAATGATTTAAGTTTCAGCAGTGACCAAGTCACCTTTAATGCATCCACTCAAAGCATTGACGTAACGGTTACAGCCATTGCCGGCGACGCCGATTTTTCTCAGTCAGAAAGCGTCTCAATTGACTTCACCCCCACCACTGCTGGCTTCACTAATCTTCTTGTTCCGTCGCTCAATTTGACTACCTCAGAAGATATTCCTAGCTTTAGTATCAGCACCCAAAATGTAGCACTAGTAACCGCCGACAGCTCCTATCAGTACACCATTAGTTTAGACAATGCGTCATCATTTAGTGACGACTTGCCAGCCAATGTAAGTATTGCTGTGGCGTCCGGCTTTGTCATTTCCACCTCTGCAGATATTGCCGACGCGGTGACCGGTGCCATTGCATTTTCTGCCAGTAACACAAGTGCCAGCCTGTATGTTCTGGCTGACACTACAGCCGTGGCCGACGCCGCAGTGCCATCCACAGGCATAGAAAGTGCAGTCACACATACCGTAGCACTGGGCAGCCTCACCATTGCCAGCGCCATAGATAATGTCAACGTAACGCGAGCCGTAATTCATACTAATAGCCAAGTCAGCTTAAGCGGCACGACCGCAGCCGACACCATTGCCGCCACTGCTGCCCAAGAAAGCATCACCTTGTTAGCAGGTGCCGACAGCGTTAGCTATACCAGTGACAGTGATATCGCTGGAGACAGTATAAACGGTGGTGATGGCACAGACGTATTAAATTTAGTGAGCTCCAAAGCCGACTATACGATTGCCGATACAGGTAACCAAACCTACACCGTCACCCACGGTAGCCACGTACTTAACATTAGCCATATAGAAAATGTTAGTTTTGCTGGCGCCACCGCAGTGGCGCTGAACAGTCTCAACGAAGACCCTGTAGTGAACTCCAGTCATGGCCTGACCGATACCAACTTTAACACCGCAATTAATACCACCCAAACCATCGATTTAAGTAGCTTATTTAGCGACCCAGAAGGCGATAGCCTGACTCTTTATTTTAGCGTTAATAGTGGTGCTGCACCGAGCTGGGTACAATTTGATGCCGACACTAAGATATTAACCCTAGCACCTGGCAGCTCAGACGCCGGCACCTATACCTTAGCCATTAGCGCAAGCGACGAGGCTGTTGCGCTAGATCCAGCCCCAAGCATTAGTTTTAGTATGGTTATACCAGCTACCAACGTTGACGCTAACATTTTAGCCAGCTCAACTCATAGTATTACCGGTTTAAATCTTGAGCTTTGGTCAGAAACCGGCAGCAGCGCCGAACAATCCTTAACCACTACCAACGGCGAGGTCTCCATAGATACTAACCACACCGTTGACCATGTAAAACTATCTGAATCATCAGCCTATAATATGGCCGATGCAATAGACATCAGTGATGTTTTGCTAGCAGTTAAACATATTATAGATGTGTCATCACTAACAGGTAATGCCAAACAAGCGGCAGACGTAAACAACGATGGCAGTGTGGATATCTCAGACGTGTTACTGATAGTTAAACACGTCATCGATATAGCCCCAATAGATCATTTTGACCTAGTCGATAGTAGTGGCAACAGAGTCACTCAGCTAACCGATTTAACCAGTGGCGACGCTCCAAGCTACCAACTGATTATGAACGGTGACGTGAACATGGACGGTGCATTTAGCGAGACTTATACCACGGCATTAGATGTGGTATAAGAATTAACTAGTGATTGGCAATCTTAGCCATCCGTATTTTCGTCATCCCCTATCGTTTCCTGTGGGCCTTGCTCTTTCGTAGCTGCGTCTTGCTGGGCTTTATTTTGCTCGGACATACGTTTCACAATTTGATTTAGGGCATTGACTGTATTCACAAAGTTGGGCGTGGTCATAGTCACTTGTAATTTTTCTAGCAGTTCACTAGCTTTGTCATCTGGGCCTGGAGCACTACGGCCGTAGGTCACAGTGACTAAAGGGCCTTGTACATTTACATTTTGTACTTGGTCAACGAGGTATTCTGGAGTATTAGACATTAAACTTCCTTATCAGTGTTTTGAGTTATTAAAATAAATGACTGGTTATGTAATATCAAGGGTTCTCAGGTAATAATCAAACAAAGTCATAGGTAACAAAATCGTCAATATTGATGAGTGTGTAATCAACATTTTCTAACACCAAAAGCATACTATTATTGAGCTTGTATTCGATCAATGCATTATTCTCATTGCCAACTTCATAAGTGATTTGCAAATCTTCATAATTTAACCCCGCATTTAAGGCGATTTTATCTTCACCAACCACATAATCCTTCACTCGATCAACACTAGCGCTCTGTGACGCGCCGTCTGCCACCGTACACATGAAGTAGTCTGCAGCCGCGCCACCCGTTAACGAGTCTGCCACGCCGCTATCAGGCCCTCCATAAAGCACATTACTAACACTATTACCCAACAACACGTCCGCACCCTGGCCACCATAAGCGTTTTCTAATTCAGTACCATAGGCAATGCCTAAGATCCCTTCCCCTGCCACCATCTGGGCAACATCCACATCACTGGCAGACGTAATCCGATCACTAAAAAATGACAAATTTCCAGGGCTTAAATCAATAATGCTGGCTAAAGTGCCGTGTCGCCAATCAATCAGATCTATGCCACCCGCATCCCACACCGTGGTTTCAAAAGGCTTATCCAGGGTCAACGTTTGCGAACCATAGATATTAGACCCTGTATTAGTGGTCAAATTGCTGCCATAGAGGTATTGCAAGGCCGCGATATCATCCACCATAAAGGTTTGCGCTCGCTGATCATCTGCATAACCAAGGCCCCCTCCCTGGTAGGCGGCATAGCTCATAAGAGTATATGGTTGCGCGTCTCTTGCACCAGAACCCACATCGCTATTGCTACCGAACACCAAACTGTCTGCATAATGACCTTCGCTGTGTGGGTGTTCTAGGCCTATGGCGTGACCAATTTCGTGATACACGGTGGCGTAATAGAAGTCTCCAGAGGTGGCAGACTCCCATGACTCAAAGGCCTCGGTTTTAAAGTATATATCACCACCGTATGAATCCGAACTCCATTGAGCTGGCCCGAATGCAGCACCATAAGAAGGGCCTGCTTGATAACCAAGGCGAATGTCTCCCACTTGATTTTGGGTTTCCTCCAACAAACTAAAGTTCAATAAGGTCAAGCTCGAAAGAGTGTCAAAACAATCTTGAATGACGGCTTTAATCCCATCTCCAAAGGCTGTTGTCAGCGCGCTGGTGGTATAGGTAAACGTAGAGGACTGATCGTAAAAGGAATAGCTAATATCCATGCCTTGACCCACTTGCTGTCCCCACATGGAACCCATTAAAAGCTGGTCAATAGCAGTATTGCCAGTCGTTGCGTCGAGAAGTAATACTGGGGCGGAATGAGAGTGAGGTGAGGCTGGTTGAGACTCATCTGCGTTGATTACTGTAACAACGATGGCTTGACTGATGATGTAATTGTCGTAACCCGCTTCTAGCGTTATTTGGTAGCGATTATCAGTGTCTGCATCGCCTGCCTGCTCGAAGTCTGGCGCGTTTAAAAATTTAATACTACTGCCGTCCAGCTCAAATAAGCTGGCATCCACACCGGTTAGCTGGTACTGGGGCGATAAACTAATTGCCGTATCTTGCAAATTTGTGGTGGCAACAAACTTTGAGTTTTCGGCAACATCAAAAGCAAACGCCCCATGAGTAATACTAGAAGTAGGCTCACTAGAGGCAGACAGAAGGCTGGATTGGTTGGCGTCGCCCATAGTGATGATGTGATATTGTGGGCTGCTATCGGTCATTGTACTTAGCAGGTCACCATTTGCAGCAACTATGCGCTGCTCTATGGCTGGGTCCAGACCTATAATCTGCTTAATTAACAGCAATACGTCCGATATATCAATAAATCCATCCTGATTAAGATCGGCGCTTATTAAGCCTTTCAAGCCGAGCAATTCAATGTCGATGATGTGCTTGACCAAGGCTAGCACGTCACTGATATCGTTTTGCGAGGGTACATAATCCAGTAAGCCAACGCTGGCAATCTTTGTGTTAGTAGAGGAGCTGATAACACCACCGTCATTTAACAGTAATACCACTTGGTCTTTAGCCTCATTCCACAACATAAGGATTGTAGGGTTGAGGTTGTGTAGCTCATATACGGGCCAAGAAACTAGGACTTCGTTACTAGCTTGCGTTTGGCGCCCCATGCTCATACTTAGTTGCGTATCACCTGGCGCAACGTTATAGGTTTGAATCGGCGCAACCATCGTTTCTCCAAGCTGTTTAGGAAGATAAATAGGTGCCGTAGAAATTAACGTTGAGTGCGTAGAATCAATTGCCTCAATATATTTAATAATGGATTCACCTACACGCGCATCCAATATAATAACGTATATTTCATTTTTATATTTATATTGATTAATATGATACATTTGATAAATATGATTAGAATAAAGGTATTTGAAAGCTTCAGTGTATTTAAATATAGACCATAACCCTTTTGTTAGCCTTAAAATAGAATGACTGACCCAAGAATCGTCGTTTTAGGAAAAATTCCTAAATACTCCCTGCTATTCTGCTAGATATAACGCATTATGTTAATAATATAATAAGCTAGGGCGTGCCTCATGAAAAAAACAACTTCAACCATCAGAAATCAAGCCACGCCAATTTTACTCAGTTTATTTTCTGCAGGCTTAGCCGGTTGTTCCTCTAATACAACCGTAGCGCCCACTACGGTAAGTGGTACCGCTGTAAAAGGTTTGTTAAAAAATGCCGAAGCTTTTGTAGACACCGATGGCGACGGCGCTTGGACTTCGGGCGTGGACAGCGACAAGGTGCGTACCGCAGAAGATGGTAGTTTTAGCATTGTTACCGATCTCACTGGTGACATCGTTGTACAAACCGATGAAAGCACCATAGACGCGTCTTCTGGTGCCGTTTTGGCCGGTATTACCATGTCAGCCATGGCAGGTTCCAGCGTAGTCTCCGTTGCTACCACTATTACCAATGAATTAGTTGATGCGGCCACCACAGCCGGTAATACCTTAAGTCAAGCGGACGCCGAAGCTCAAGTAAAGGCCATTTTGGGTATTAGCGCTACCGTAGACGTTGCCAGCTACAACCCTTATGCCAGTGCTAACGCTGGGTCCACTGCAGCCGTTGAATTCGAAAAAGCCGCTCAGCAAGTCATGACCGTGATCAACACCTTGGCCGAAGCCGAAGCGACCACCAACATTGGCACCAGCGTCAGCAAAAGTGCCGCCATCAGCAACGCCATCACCGCTTTTGTTGACGTCGTAGAAGCTAAAGTGGTTGAGGCAGGCACCAGTACTGTAGCCTCCATCGATTTTACCGCCGCCACTATTATCGACGAAGTGGTCGCCGCAGCCGTCACTAATGACTCCAATTCTGTATTCAATGACACCAACTTTGCTGACTCTTTAACGGCAATCAAAACAGCCATCAAGTCTGTAAACACGGCCATAGATTCAGTCAACAGTTTAGATGCCGGCTCTAAACAAACATTTGCCGTAGCGCAAACAGCGTTAATTGACATGACACAATCGGTAGCGTCCAGCAATGATGACAGTAAGGCCACCATAGATATAAACACCACGGTCGAGCAAATTTCGAAAATGGTTGTGGTCAACGGCACGACCTCCGGCATATTGACAGAAGACGATGCTAAATCCAGCAACGACGACGGTAGCCTAGTACTCAAGGGCACCGCCTCGATAATAGATCCTGATACCACAGATAACGTCAGCTACACGTTTAGCACCACCGTTACCACTATCACGTCAGACAGCGCCAGCGGCACTGCCCTTGGCAGCTTAACCATCACCTCTGCCGGCGTGTGGACTTACACCGTTGACGACAGTCACGCCGACATTCAGGCCCTAGGTGTGAAAGACAGCTTAACTGAAGTGTTTCAGGTAAAGAGCATCGCCACAGATGCCACCAACCCCGAAGCTCTGGTGACGAGTGACAGCGCCACCAAATACATTCAAGTTAAAATAAGTGGCAACAACGATGCCCCAACGTTAAGTGAAGCCCTCGCCGACACCGCCACTGCGGAAGACGCTGCATTCACCCTAGACATCCCAAAAACCTTGATTACAGACCTAGACAGCCATGATAGCCACAAGGTTACCGCCAGCCTAGAAAACGGCGACAAGCTGCCCGATTGGCTCACCCTCACCAGCCACAGCAGTGGCGACAACATTGCCACCCTTGCTGGCACACCCGTGAACAGTGATGTGGGCGCAATTAACATTACACTCACCTACTCAGACGGCAACGCCAAGGTATCCGACACCTTCACTTTAACAGTGACCAACACCAACGACGCACCTACCGTGGCCGCCACCATAGCAGACCAAACCACGGCTGAAGATGCGGCCTTTAGTTTCACTATTCCTAGCGACACCTTTGCCGACGTCGACACCAATGACACAAGCTTAACCATCACCGCAACCGGCTTACCCACTGGCCTAACTTTAACCGATGGTGTGATTAGCGGCACCCCCACTAACGCCGTTGTGGGTGATCACACGGTGACGATTACCGCTACCGACAGTAGCAACGCCACAGTCACCGATGAAATGGTGATTACGGTGACCAACACCAACGACGCGCCCACCGTAGCCAATGCTCAAGATAACCAAACGGCAACAGAAGACACGTCCTTTAGCTACACCATACCCACCAACACCTTTGCCGACGTAGACACTAATGACACGAGCTTAACCATTACTGCAACCGGCTTACCCAATGGCCTAACTTTAACCGATGGTGTGATTAGTGGCACCCCCACTAACGCAGCCGTGGGCGATACTACAGTGAGCATTACCGCTACCGACAGCACTGGCGCTAGCGTTACCGACCAAATCGTGATCAGCGTCACCAACGTTAACGACGCACCTACCGTAGCTAATGCGCAAGATAATCAAACGACTGCCGAAGATAGCGCCTTTAGCTACACCATACCCACCAACACCTTTGCCGACGTCGACACTAATGACACAAGTTTAACCATCACCGCAACCGGCTTACCCACTGGCCTAACTTTAACCGATGGTGTGATTAGCGGCACCCCAACTAACGCCGTTGTGGGTGATCACACGGTGACGATTACCGCTACCGACAGTAGCAACGCCACAGTCACCGATGAAATGGTGATTAGCGTCACCAACGTTAACGACGCACCCACCGTTGTCACCGCGCAGACGGCCCAACAAACCTCCGAAAACGTGGCCTTTAGCTACACCGTGCCAACCGGCACTTTTGCCGACGTCGACGCCGACTCTAGCCTCACCTACAGTGCCACCCTCGCCAGCGGAGACGCCCTACCTACTTGGTTAACATTCAATGCTGGCACAGCGACCTTTAGCGGCACACCGGCCTCCAGTGATGTTGCCGTATTAAGCATCACAGTGACGGCTAATGATGGCGTTGCCACCGTTAGCGATACACTGGCATTGACGGTAACCGAAAATGCGATTCCTACTGTGGCCAATGCTCAAGATAATCTCACCGCTACCGAAGACAGCGCCTTTAGCTATACAGTACCCGCCAACACCTTTGCCGACGCAGATGCCAATGACACTAACTTAACCATCACCGCAGCGGACTTACCTGATGGTCTAACTTTCACCACTGGCGTAATTAGCGGCACCCCAACTAACGCAGCTGTAGGCGATACAACTGTGAGCATTATTGCCACCGACACGGCGGGCGCTAGCATTACCGATCAGATTGTTATTAGCGTAGCTAATACTAACGACGCCCCTACTGTAGCCAATGAGCTAGTTGATCAAACCACCATCAGTGGCCGCGAAAGCATTTACACTATTGCTACCAATAGTTTTGCTGATGTTGATGCTTCTGACACGCTCACCTATTCTGTTACCTTAGAGGGCGGTGCTAGCGTGCCGAGTTGGTTGGTTATCAACAGCACCACTGGCGCCCTAACTGCCAACCCAACAGCAAGCGATGCAGGTTCAATATCAGTCACAGTAACCGCCACAGACTCTGCCAGCAGTCCGTTAACCGCAGCAGACACCTTTACTATTGCAGTGACCGCCAACCAAACCCCTTCTGTAACGGGTTTAGCCAATCAAACGGCAACAGAAGATACCGCCGTTAGCTTTAGTCTGGCCGACACAAGTTTTGCTGATGCCGATAGCGACTCACTCACCGTGACCGTATCAGGCGAGCCAACGTGGCTTAGCTATGACGCTGACACAAAAACCTTTAGCGGCACTCCCACCACCGACAGCCACGCTGGGACTAGTACGATCACCGTAACCGCAACCGATGCCAGTGGTGCAGCAGGTGCGGCTACTTTTGACTTAGTGACTAGTGCCAGCAATGACGCGCCTGTATTTTCTAGCGCTGCTAGCTTGAATGTTGCAGCAAACAGCTCTGTCGCGACCACGGCGACGATCAGTGACGAAGAAAGTGACACCATGATCTATACGGTGAGTGGCACCGACGCGACGTCCTTCTCAATTGATGCCAGCACCGGCGCCCTTTCCTTTGTGGGCGTGCGAACAGACATGATGATGTTATTAGACAGCAGCGGTAATCAAGGCGCTTTATTAGCCGATAATTACACCTCAACCACCACCGACGGTGTCACTCAGGTCACAGTAGACTTGTATGCCACGCCAGCTAGCATAGGAAGTGAAGCGTGGGCCGCATTTCAATTTGAACAAACGTCTTCGGATGCAAATGCAGACATGAGTATTGCAATAGACTCTGGCATTGGTGGTATGTATTCCGAAAACGGTGGCAAAAGCATCTGGTTCCATATGAGCCAGCCTTTAAATGCGATAGAGGCAGTCAAACTAGGCACTTTGACCATCGCCAACTATAGCGCATCAGAAACCTATTCGCTAACCAACATGGCTATACGCGGAGGGGATTCTGGAACGAGTAATGATTCTCTCTTACTGGCCAACGACTTAACCTTGAGTAGCGTAACCGACCTACCCAATGCAGCGGATAGTTATTCTGTGATTGTCACAGCCACAGACAGTAACGACAGTTCCAGCAGTGTCAGCCAAACTCTGGCCATTACCATTGACGCGGCCACAGCTAACATAAACAGTTCAACCACCACCGCCACCTGGACAGGCACCACCGCCGCAGACACCTACACCATAGATTCGCTTGCAGCCAGTGCAGACGGTGGCAACGGCGACAACGACGTGGCCAAAATCAGCATTGAGAATCACACCACATGGGACACTACGGGTGGCACTAGCGAACTTGTTGCAACTCTGGTTGACATGGAAATTATCGACATTGGCAACTTAGTCGTCAGTAATGACAGCACGCCGGTGACGATTGCAGATTTTAGTACCAACATGGTCATAGACGCCACTTCTGCCGCTAGCTTAACCGCCGGTAATGACAGCCAAGTAAGTATCATGGGTACCACCAACGACATCGTTACGTTAAGTGGCAGTGGCTGGGCCAAAGGTGCAAATTCGAGTTTGTCTAGCGGCGACTATGCTAGCCAAACCCTTGATGCATGGAGTGATGGCACTTCTACATTGCACATTGACCAAGAAATCAATATCCTTACTCCCGACATCACTTGATATCGGCTTTAACCCACCGTTCACTAAGCCAAAGAGTTAAGGAATACAATGTATCGACCACTTATATTGACGGCCATAATGACCATGGCTGTCGGCAGCACCGCTGCCCATGCAGATACCGATTGGATACCTGCGGTGTTAGATCACCCAAGCCTACGGGTGCAATACAGCGCTATTGAAAAACAGCAATGGAAAATATTAGAACTGCAAGCCGAACAAGGCTTCGATTTTGACATTACCAGCCAAGGCCATTTACCCATATCAGAAAACTTTGATGCTGGGTTTTCCCGTGTCGCAAGCCAAAACGCCTACCTAGACTTAGTGTTTAGCGCCAGCCAAACACTTTACGATTTTGGTGCATCCGATGCGCTCATTGATGCCGAGCGGGTGCTGCAAGGCAGGGCAAAACTGGCTTTTGCTAGCAGTTTTGAACATCAAACCCACAGCCTATTTAGCTTAGTCGTACAGTACCAAAAAGCCAAACAAACCGTGGCTATTGTTGACGAAGCTCAAGCACACATTAGCCTGGTAAAAAACGATTTAGTACGCCGCTTTGAGGCCGGTTTAGGCACCCTGGGTGACATTCGCCGCACACAGCTAAGCCAGATTGACTTGGAAACCCAGCTCATTCAGTTGTTTAACAAAATGGATGAAATTGAACACATTATTAGCAGCGATTACGGCTTATCAGTATCTCAACTGTTGCCAATTTGGCAGTCTTTAGAACCTCAATTCAAACTTGTAGAGCAACTAGACGAAGCCAGCTTGCGCAGTAGTGCGATTAGCCGTGACGCACAACAATCGTTACGCCACCAGCGCAATAGCATTATGGCTCAAAAACAACCTAAACTCGTATTAGATGTAAATACCACCCTATATGACGTTACCAGAAGTTTAAGTAATTACCGCGTAGCTGGCGAGTTCCGTTTAACGTTTCCGGCCTTCGACAGTGGCTATCGCGACGCTAAAATGGCCAGCATTAGCCATGGCATTTTAACCGAAAGTCAAACATTTGATCAGTTGTTGCAACAAAAAAAGCTAGATTTAAACACCAATACAAGCCAGTTAGATGACTTAGCACTGCGTCAAAACGAAGGCACAAAGAAGCATAACAACCTAAGTCAACAACTCGCTAACGCGAAGTTAGCTTTAGGCGTCACTAGCAATGATCATGCAGGTTTAGCTAATTTACACACCCAAATAGCCAGCGCCAAGATAGCCTTAGTAGGCATCACTTCCGACATGCAGCAATTAACCTTAGACCGCCTACTACTAAGCGAACAAATTATCCAACAATTCAACGTAAGTTCTGACCTATTCCCATGAGCAAAAAACAGCATAAATCCACCGCAGACCATTGGTTTTTTGGCCCTGTACTTAGAAGTAAACGCCTTTACATGCAAGTGATTTTGGCGTCTGTGTTCATTAACATGTTTGCCTTGGTCAGTGCCTTTTACATTATGACCGTGTACGACCGAGTGATACCCAACGAAGCCATGGAATCGCTATTGGCGCTCACCATTGGCGTATGTATTGTGATGGCCTTCGACTTTATTATGAAAGTGATGCGCGGTGTATTTACCGACCAAGCGGGCATTAACATAGACCATGAAGTAGCACAGAACCTGTTTGGACGGCTGTCAAAAAATGATAACGTTGCCGGCCAAAAAGCCACAGGCGCCATGGCCAACACGGTAAAAGATTTTGATAGCTTAAAAGACTTTTTAGCGTCTGCATCGTTTGTCGTATTTGCAGACCTACCCTTTATATTTTTATTTATCTTTGTGCTTTATAGCATTGGCGGCCCTATCGCCACCATACCAGGCATTATTGTAATCGCCGTATTATTAGTCGGTTTATTGGTGCAACCCATTATCAAGCGCCTCACCTTTAACGCCATGCAGGATGGTCATTCAAAACAAGCCGTATTAGTAGAAGTACTTAACAGCTTAGAAACCATAAAAACGCTTTCCGGCATTAGCTTATTGCGCAATCGATGGATGGACAGCGTGGGTCGTCAAGGCTTAGTCACCGCCAAATCACGCTTTTGGACACAGCTAACAACCAACTTCTCTCAGCTTGGACAACAGGCCTCTCAAGTAGGCATTGTGGTCTACGGTGTAGTATTAATTACCAGTGGCGACTTAACCATGGGTTCTTTGATCGCCTGCGTTATTTTATCAGGCCGCACCATGGCTCCTTTAGGTCAGCTTACCAACTTGCTAGGCCGTTTTAACCAGTCTGTTAATGCCTACAAAAACCTTAACGAACTCATGTCAGAACCCGTAATGGAAGCCTCTCGTTTGGGCCAAATTCGCCGCGAGAAGATCATTGGCGAGATTAAATTCACTAACACCAGTTTTCGCTACCCAGAGCAAAAGCAAGACACATTAAAGCAGCTGAACTTACACATTAAGGCAGGCGAAAAGGTGGCCATTTTGGGCAAGATTGGCTCAGGTAAAACCTCTTTATTACGTTTGTTGGCCGGCATTTACGAGCCCAACGAAGGCAGCGTACAAATTGACCAAACAGAAGTGAGCCACATTCACCCAGAAGACCTCCGTAGCGGCCTAGGTGTAGTGCTACAAACGCCCATGCTATTTTCTGGAAGTGTTAAGGAGAACCTGTTACTGGGCAAACCTGATGCCACAGACGAAAATATTATTGAAGCCGCCAAACAAGCGGGCATCGACGAGTTTATCGGCCAGCTACCCGATGGTTACGAAACCATTCTCACGGAAAGGGGCCAGCAACTTTCCGGTGGTCAACGCCAAGCCATGTGTATTGCTCGCTCATTGATTAGCAACCCGTCAGTCATTATTATGGATGAGCCCACAAGTGCCATGGACTCCGGTACCGAGCAACAACTCATGTTCCGACTAAAGGCCTTGTTTGAAAATAAAACCGTGATTGTTATCACCCATAGAGGCACCTTATTGTCTTTGGTTGATCGTGTCATCGTTATGGACAGTGGCCGCATTGTGGCCGATGGCCCTAAAGAAGAAGTCCTCAAAAGCGCTAAAACCGGAACCCAATCGTGAAATCAGGCAAGTTAACCAACGTTATTTTTTATCTTATTTGTATTTTTTTTATTGCCGCAACCTACTGGGCATATAACACCGAAATAGATCAGGTAGTACGAGCAGAAGCAGAGGTTGAGCCCACCGGAAAAGTACAAGTTGTACAAAATCGCTACCCAGGCTCCATCGACAAATTTAGTGCCCTCGTTGGCGACACGGTCACCCAAGGCCAAGTGTTGTTCTGGCTAAAGCAGGAAGATAACGAAGCAGCCATTAAACAAAATCGCATTACTTTCTACAATGCTATGGCCGAAATTGCTCGTTTTGAGGCCGAAGCCTACGCTAAACCGCTAGATTTCCCTAACCTGCTTCCAGCTCAATTTATCGAACAGCAAAGCGCCATCTACCTGGCCAAAAGCCGTGCCATGAAAGAACAATTAAAAATTATTGAGCAAGAAATTGCCAGCAAGTCGAATGCCATATTACAAGCGCAAACGGCAGTGGTTTCAGCCCAAGACAGCCTTACCCTCACATTTGAAGAAATGAGCATCTATAAACCCTTAGTCGATGCCGGCGTAGAGCCTAAAATTAAGCTGCTGGGGCTGCAACGCCAACAACAAGATGCCCATGACAGCATTAACCAACAAACCTTAATAGAAGCCGGCTTAAACATTGATATAGACACCCTAAAGCGACGCAAAACCCAAGTGTTAATGGACTACCGAGTACAAGCCGAAGAGCGCCTAGCAGAAAGCACCAATACCATGACCAAGGCCAGTGCCGAATACAGCTCGCTCACCGACCGTATGGCCATGGCCGAGGTAAAAGCGCCCAGTGATGG
>Ga0315328_10000678_pt1 | contig 15004 bp, 16 predicted proteins | sample M120032315metaG_FD_203462 | JGI IMG/M metagenome (GOLD analysis project Ga0315328, IMG submission 203462) | Ammonia-oxidizing marine archaeal communities from Monterey Bay, California, United States - M1 200m 32315 | ecosystem: Environmental > Aquatic > Marine > Intertidal zone | place: USA... | reverse complement strand
CACTTCAAATCAAGCCTGCTTGGATGAACACTGGACGACCTATACCAACGGATTGGATAGGCGGAGGTGAAAATGTGCGAGGCAAAGACATGATCGCTCTCCATCATGCCGCCGAAACATTCGTCGGAACTTTGGTCTTGGATGGAGTTCTTCAGCGACACCCCAACCTAAGAGGAGCAGTCGTAGAACTCGGCGCTGGCTGGGTTCCTTCACTCCTTCGCCGACTGGACCTGGTAGCCCAAATTTGGAAGCGGTCAGAACCTGATCTAGATGCATTGAAAACACCGCCGTCGGAAGCAATCTCTCAACAAATGGCGTTTACCCCGTATCCATTCGAAGACGTAGGAGCAATGATTCGCGAGTCAAATCCCGACCTCTATCTATTTTCCTCGGACTATCCCCATATCGAAGGGGGAAGAAACCCTCTTGGACGATTCGCATCGTCGTTGGAGGGAATGCCGGACGAGATTCTTGACAAGTTTTATGCACAGAACATGGCGGACCTTCTCGGTTCCTAATCTCCGTGCCGTAGTATCACCTAAGAACACATCATCAGATCCCAGAGGCAGGGCAAGTGAGAGACGTTACTTTTGATAGCGAGACACTGCGCGTATTACTTCACGTTCTAGCGGTATGCGTTTGGGTTGGGGGTCAGATCGTGGTTGGAGCCATTGTTCCAGCATTGAGGCGCACTCACCCCGAGGCACTTCCGGGGATCGCGAAAGCCTTCGGTCGCATTGCTTGGCCGTTCTTCGGTATCGCCGTTGTCACTGGAATCTGGAACATGGTTTCTCTTCCGGGAACTAGTTCAAGTTGGAATGCCTTATTGGGAATCAAAATGCTTCTCGTCGCACTCTCAGGTGCTTGCGCATGGCTACATCAATCAACAGAAAAGGCTTCTATTAGAGGCGCTAGCGCTGGTGTAGCCCTCTTGGCTTCTTTGGCTGCTTTAGTTATGGGCGTGATGCTGGCGGGCTAGTTGCATTACATGCGACTACGAGTCGCATCAATCTCGGCTGGCACCTAACCTCGCCCTGTGACATATACCTGCTTTAACGTTGAAACAAGCGACCGCGTCGCTCACGTCCGAATGATTCGGCCTGAGCGGGCAAACTCGATGATTCCCGAATTTTGGCACGAGCTACCAGAGATCATTGATCAATTGTCTAAGGGAGATGAAGCGCGAGTTATCGTCCTTTCAGCCGAAGGAAGACACTTCTGTTCAGGCATGGACCTAAGCGTTTTCGCAGGCATCAACGATGTGAGCATGCAGGGAGATTCCGGCCACATAAGTCGACAACGAGCAAGCTTTCGCACTACAGCACTGAACTTGCAGCGCTCTTTCAGTTGCCTCGAGGAAAGCCGGCTTCCCGTATTGTGCGCAATTCAAGGAGCCTGCATTGGTGGCGGCATCGACATGGTGTCCGCGACGGACCTTCGCTATGCGACCAAAGACGCTTTTTTCTCTATCCAAGAAATAAACATCGGAATGACAGCCGATGTCGGGACGTTACAAAGAATGCCCAAACTCGTTCCGGAGGGCGTTGTTCGTGAACTTGCCTACACAGGTCGCAATATGCCCGCAAGCGAAGCGAAAGAGCGGGGCTTCGTTAACGAAATCTATGACGACCAAGATGAAATGGTCGACGCAGTCTTCGCAATAGCTAAAGAAATCGCCTCTAAAAGCCCAATGGCTATTTGGGGGACCAAACAGACGTTGAATTATGGCCGCGATCATTCGGTCGCTGACGGGCTTGAGTACATAGCTACTTGGAATGCTGCAATGTTTGACCCTGACGATATGGCTGAGGCCTTCGCTGCTCAAACCGAAGAACGTGACGCTCAGTTCCCTGACCATAAACGTTTTCGAAAAGGTTTATAGGAGGATCCAGATGGAGGAACTGTGGAGGCTTAGTGCGGCTGAAATGGCGGCCGGCATCAAAGAGCGAACATTCTCCGCTACAGAAGTAGCGGATTCGGTGCTGAATCGGGTAGCCGAAAAGAATCCTGAACTTAACGCCATTACGGTCGAGTTTCCCGAGCAAGTGCAGGCTGCGGCAACAGCAGCAGACGATGCTTTGGCGAACGGCGAGCAAGTAGGTGCTTTACATGGGGTGCCGGTAACCATCAAAGAAAACATTGACGTTGCCGGACAAGCGACACCTAATGGAGTTCCAGCATTTGCCGATTTGATGGCCTACGAAGATGCGCCTCTAGTCAAGAATTTACGCGATGCGGGAGCCATCGTTATTGGTCGAACTAACGTTCCGGAATTCTCGATGCGGGGAACAACAGTGAACCCACTGAGAGGTCGCACATTCAATCCTTGGGATCCTGATGCGAGTCCAGGAGGTTCTTCAGGGGGCGGAGGCGCGGCTGCGGCGGCAGGGTTCGGTCCGCTTCACCATGGAAACGACATAGGAGGCTCCCTCCGATTTCCTGCGTTGGCTAATGGGATTACAACGGTAAAGCCGACCAATAACCGCATCCCAGTGTTCAACTCAAGTGCGCAAGCCGAACGCGGACCTTTATCTCAGGTCATGTCAGTTCAAGGGATTATGGCCCGAGACGCTGCGGACTTGTCTTTAGCGACAGAAGTCATGATCAGACCAGATCATCGGGACCCCTTATCTCCCCCGGTGCCGTGGAGTGGCGTAAAACTTGACGGCCCAATACCCGTTGCAGTCACAAAGGAATCTTACGGTTATCCGATTCATGACGATATTTTGAAACTCATCGACGAAGCCGCCGAAGCGCTGCAAGATGCTGGGTATCAAGTAGTTGAGGTAACGACACCTTCGATTGATGAGCCATTCAGAGACTGGTTCAGAACATTGATAACGGAGATGAAAGTTGGCCTCTTGCCGCAGGTCCTTGAGCACGGCAGCGACGAGATCAAAACGACTTTCGATTATTTTTTTCAAATGGGAGAAATCCTTGAACTTGACGAGTTCATTGGTGATTTCGGAGATCGCACGAGAATGATGCGGGACTGGAATCTCTTCCTGTCAGAGTTTCCGTTGGCGCTCACCCCGATTTATATGAACAGCCTCTATGACTGGGACTATGACCTTCAGAGTTTCGAAGCATGCAAGGATTTCCTTGAGGCTTCCAGCTACTCCATGGCTATTAATTACTTGGGTTTACCAGCCGGCGTTGTCGGAACAGGACTAGTTGAAAATCGCCCGGCAGCGGTACAGGTTGTGGGCCAACGGTACAGAGAAGACCTGATCTGTGAGGCCTTGGAGGCAATCCAACAACGATGTGGGCGTTTGACTGATCAGCTCTGGGCTAGAGAAACACCCTGAGCTAGGTTTCCTGCATTCGGTTGCTGTTAGGGCCTATCTTTCCTCAATGACTTCTCTTCGACTTGTTCCACTCGAATGTGGTTGGTTATCCACTTCCGCTTCTTCTGTAGTGGCTGGACTTGAGGGGAATGTCGAATTGCCTATTCCTAGCTGGTTGGTGATACATCCCACTGGTCAGACTGCTTTGTTCGACACTGGACTCCACCATGATTTAGTGGATGGTGTTGGGGCAAGGTATCCCTTAATGGCTCGCCAATTTGCATCACGCTTTGATTCTGACGACCGAGTCTCAACGCGTCTCGAAAAGGTTGATGTAGACCCGCTCTCGGTCGACAACATTATCTTTAGTCATCTGCATTTCGATCACTGCGGAGGTACCTCTCTGATTCCGAACGCACGGATCGTTGTTCAACAATCCGAGTGGGACTCAGCTCATCTTCCAAAGCTCATCGAGTATGAGGTGTACAACCCAGCAGATTTTGATCTCGGCCATGACGTGTTGAAAATTGATGGACCCCATGATGTTTTTGGGGACGGTTCGGTCATGTGTGTTCCAACACCAGGACACACTGCAGGGCATCAATCCCTTCGAGTTAATTTAGAGAGCGGACCTGTTGTCTTAACAGGAGATTGTGTTTATTGGGAAGCTGTCCTTGAGGGAATGTTGTTGCCGCCGTTTGGTTTCGATCACGATCTGCAGTTGGCTTCAATGAGAAAGCTAAGAGACTTGAGAGACGAGGATGGTTGCAGGCTGTTGTATGGCCACGATGCAACCCAATGGGCGGGTCTTGAACAGTCTCCGTCGGGAATAATTTAACTTCGAACTGCCTTTATTTGCGTGCCCACAGTTGACCTGACATACGGAATAGCGCATGGCGACACAAGGCGTCGTTCGCATCAAGATTCGGGTGGTTGAAATCTTCATTTTCGTTGCGTGTCATCCCTAATCGTTGCATCACCGCCATGGACCGCGAGTTCAACAACGAGGTAAGCGAAAGGATTTCGTCGAGTCGCAAAACGTTGAAGCCGTATTCAAGAACCTGGGCTGCTGCCTCTGTCGCGTATCCGAACCCCCAATATGGTCGAGAGAGACGCCATCCGATCTCCACACAGGGGGTGAACGCTGTATCCCATATCGGGACTGAAAGACCGACGAAACCTATAAAGGGACTTTCATCACCGTGGACGTCATCGCAAATCTGGACGGCCCAAAGCCCATAATCTCTTGCTTCTAAACCAAGTTGGATCGTCTCCGCCAACAGGTCACTTTGGTCGGTGCTCAAAGTGGGCGGTTCATACTCCATAACTTGAGGATCAGCATTCATAGAGGCAAACGGTCTTCTATCTTCCGGACGCCAATGTCTCAGCAGTAACCGTGACGACCGAAGTTCTGGTGCTGCCACTACCTCGAGTTCAGGCGATAAAAGCTGCGGGCAGACCCGGAGAACAAGTCAGCGCGTTCAGAGGTACTCCACCCCGCTTCATCAGCGATGCGTTGAAAAGCATTAAACAAGATGGTGTAAGAACAACCTTGCTTGTCGACAGGGAAGTTGCTCTCGAACATGCACCTTTCGGGCCCGAATGTGTCCACGCAATGCCGTATGTCCTCACTCCATAGCTCAGCTACATGTTCTGATGTCGGAGCTGCAGGTAAGCGGTTCAATCCGACTCCATAGATACTCATACCAATCCCACCTAGCTTGACCATGACTTGTTCGTGCTCAGCTAACGACTCAAGTGCTGGTCGTAAAGTCGCTCGAACCTGATCTCGCGCGTCCGCATATGGACCAATACCCAGAGGGCCTCCTAGATGGTCCAACACAACTGGAGTTCCCGGTACTGCTGCTACTAAGTCAGCTAACTCTTCAACCTGTGGGTGAAACATCCACGCGTCAAAGCTAAACCCCATGTCGCCTAGCTTGGCGAAACCTTCACGGAAGTTGCCGTGGTTTAGTAATCCAGGTGGAGGCTTTGTGTGTGATTCCCGAATTTGGTCGCTGCCGTCCCATGCATTGGCGTGCCGGATACCCCGAAATTTCCCTCCACCTTCGGCATCTTGGGCGGCTAGGACCTCCTCTACGGAGTTTCCTCTCGTCAAGTCAGCAAATCCTACGATCCCTGCTATTTCTGCACCATCAGCGTCCACTGAAAGTTCAGATTGTTGTCGAACGAACTCAATTTCGCCTACAGAGCGGAGATGTTCCGGACCGTCGTTTCGGTATTCGGCGCCACACTCGACAAAAACCGTCTGGACGACATTGTGGCCAGAACCTGTGTCCATGTGCAGCTCGGGAAGCAGGTAGGTCCCGGCAGGAAAGTCCCATAGATGGTGGTGGGGGTCAACGATCTCTTCCAGCGGATCAATTGGTTCCTCAACGGTGCTCAATAACCAGTCACTTTTTTCCATTGCCATTTCTTTCTTGTAGAGCAACGTGAACAACTAAGAAGTTAGTCAAGCTTTACCAAGGCCGCCCCCACGTGTCCCAGTCGAAGGGTTCGATGCCGTCTTCAGTAAGTCTCCAAATCGATGCTTCTGCCGTCCCATTTCGGATGTCAAGAAACCCGATGGTTCCCATCTGAACAGACAGGTTGTGAGGAAAAGTCGGTGATCCAGGGTTGACGCATAACACGTCATGAATTGTGGTGATGTGTTCAACATGGGTATCCCCGTAAACGACAACATCGAGTTTGGACCCATCAAAATGTCTGTCGATAGCATCAACAACTCCGTAGGAAGGCAACTCTGGGATTGGCATGTGGTGAGTTAGCCCAATCTTGAGACCGTCAAATTCATGGATCCACGATGCCGCTAGTTGAGAGTGTTCCGGCTGCACTAGGCGCCCTGAAGAACCATCATCGCCGTTACCCCGCGCTGCCCATGTCGGGGCTATCTGACTGAGTTTCTCAATCACCGAAATTTCGTAAATATCTCCAGCGTGGAGGATGGCATCGCAGCCTTCAAAAGCTTCATAGGTCTGTGGCCAGAGCTCTGGGCCTGCTTCTGGGATGTGAGTGTCTGAGATCAAACCAATCCGCATCAATTGATCCTCATTTTTCTCGCACCCATTGGAATATGGCCATCCCGTCTGTCTCGTAATCATGAGGCAAAACCAAGCCTCCATTGCAATGCGGTCGCCAATGACTTCCTTGCAATTCGAGGCTTCTTAATTCTTGGTGCCGTTCATGAAAGGCTTGAGTTACCCCGCAGGTTTCTTGTTGAGTGGTGGTGCACACGCTGTAAGTGAGAACGCCGCTCGGTCGTAATATTCGCAAAGCTTCTTCTAGTAATGCGTCTTGGGTGCCGGTGAGTCGAGTAATTGCTTCTTTAGAGATGTGCCAGCGTGCATCACTTCGTCGTCCAAGTGCTCCGAGTCCACTGCAGGGCGCATCAACTAGGACTGCATCGGCAAAGCCGTCATCAAAGGGGGTGTTCGTGCCGTCACTAACTACAACCTGTATTTCTGGCCGATAGTTCTCGACGACTTCGCTGAGTGCACGAGCCCTTGTGGGGTCGATTTCGTTTGCCCAAATCTTTGACCACGCCGCCCCGCAGGCAGTCGCCTTTCCTCCCGGGGCAGCGCATAGATCGACGATTGTTCCTCCATTTGGTGATGCATCGTCAACAGCTTCGCTTACCCAACGAGATGCTTGGCCTTGTATATACCCATCAAACCTAGGGAGCGGCCGTTCCGGTGTATTCATTGAGATCAGCGAAGCCCGTCCTTCCTGACCCCACCTCTCTAGGAACAGATTCCAAATCCAGTCGGGGTAGCTAAATTGCGTAGCCTCGTCAGGCCATTCAGGATCAACATCCGCCACTTTACGCAAAACAGCGTTAACTAGACCCCTAGCTCTTCGAGGCGCCACTGAGACAGTGTCATTTACTGCTGCGTGGGCCGGAGTGCGGAGATGGTGAAGCTGGTATGCACCCATGCGAAGTGCCGCTAAGACATCAGTGTCTAATTTTCTAGTGATAAACGGTTGGAGAAGGTGGTCAACAGCGCGGCGCATACGAGTGGTTCCCTGCACTAATTCCGTGACGAAAGCCCTATCTCTTTCACTCAATCCTCTCCCCTGGTCACCCAGGAAAGCTGCAAGAACCACATTGGCTCTCGATCCGGTTTGTATTTCCGTCAAAGCCTGAAGGGCTACCTGGCGGCTCGTCGGACTTCTCACGTCCCTAATCGCGCTTTTATGCCGAGGTGGGCGCCGTTGATCCATGCGCTGGCGTCCATGCGTGATTTTCCCTCAGGCTGCACAACCAGCAGCTGCAATAGGTCGTTGCTGGTCCCAACCAAATCATGATCTAAGACTCCTGGTTCGCCTTCGCCGCTGACGACACGTGTTTGGTGAATTTTTAGAAGAGAGGACTCATTGGTTGTCCAAGCTCCTCCTACTCGGACTACTCGATCGAGCTCAACAGCTGAAAGTTTCCAATCAAGATTCAAGTCAGATCTGTGGATTTTGTTTGCTGTTGTTGCCGTTCCTATTTGTGGCACGGGATCCTTCAGTCCTTCTCTAATTGCGGCAACAAGTTCCTCGGCTCCCAGTTTCGCTAACTCTTCACTTAACTCTTGCGCTGTTGTCTGCTCACCGATTTCCGTTTCTCGTCGTCGGTAAACAGGACCCGTGTCTAACTCTGGTTCGAGGCCCATAACGCAAACTCCTGTTGCCCTATCACCAGCCAAAATGGCTCGCTCAACTGGTGCAGCTCCACGCCAACGTGGAAGTAAAGAAAAATGAAGATTGATCATCGGTAACTGGGCCAGAACTGTTTTGTCGATGAGCTGGCCATAGGCCACGACCACGCCGCAGTCTGCGTCAACAGATAACGCGTCTGCCACGTCGTCAGATACAGGTATTCCAAGTTGAGTAGCTACTTCCTTGACTGGCGTAGCTGTAGGGGCTGCCCTCCTGCTTCGCCGACGATCCGGCATCGAGATCACTAAGGGAATTTCAAACCCAGCGTCTACTAATCCAAGCAACGCGGGTACCGCCGTTTCTGGGCTGCCGAAATACACCAACGAACGTGGGTGTTCAGGCGGCCGGGGCAAGCTATTAGTCACGGTAGTGCGAGGTCATCCGAGGACGCTGGGCGAACACCAGGTGAACTTTGGATTTCACGCCACCGACGAAGGGCGGCCTTTCGTTCATCACGGTCAAGGTGATCAAGTAGAAGGACTCCGTCAAGGTGGTCGAGTTCGTGCTGGAACAACCGTGCCAATAACTCATCAGCCTCAATTGAAACCTCGTTCCCATTCAGGTCTCGTCCTATTAGGTGAACTTCCTTGGGCCGAATAATCTCAAATGATAATCCTGGAACGGAGAGGCACCCTTCCTCGAAGGCCCACTCACCATCGGAGTCAACAATTTCAGGATTGACAAGCGTCTGTGGACCTTCGCCGATGTCGTAGACGAAGAGCCTCTTTTGAATTCCTACTTGCGGGGCTGCTAATCCAATCCCTTCTGCCTGATACATCGCTGGAACCATGTCATCGACCATCTGAATAATTCGTCCATCAATATTGTCGATTGACTTGGCTTCTTGTCGGAGGACAGGGTCGCCCATCACGCGTATCTGATAACTCATGGTGATTCCTAGGTTATCGGTGTCAACCAATCAGGCTCTAAGCGGGTTGATTTCGATTCTCAATCTTCCTGTTGGCCGTTCGATATTGCCCAGTATCTCAACCATGCGTTGGCGGTCATTGCTTCGGATTCGCCATCGTTCATTATTTGAATTCATTATTTCTATCCCGTCGGGGTTCCCAACTCGATCAATAAATTCCTTGGCTGCAGAACCAGAGACAATTGCCCAATGAGCTTCGGGTGGTTGCTGGAGTTGTCTGCGTATCTCTAGTTCTGCTCGAGCTAATGACCCGGGGTCGGCGTTGACGGCGGCTTGAAGAACCGGATGTTGAGGCATCCTTGTTTGAATCAGAATACGACCACCATTTTCTCTTCTGCCTACTAAACGGGCAGCTTGAGCCAGTAGCGACATGGCTTCTTCTGCGGCTCGGTATCGGGGAGCTAGGACCTCTTGGTCGAAATCCAGAAACGCCACTAGGTCAGCTCCGTCAAGTCGATGGAACACCGCTTCGGTACCGACGTAGAGATCTGCGTCCACCGGCAGGCTTTCAGTAGTGGAGTCGACTTCTGCTACTGGTCGACGGGCGATATGCGTCAATTCTTCGGTAACTCCTGTAACTCCAAGTTTTACTCTGCGAAATTTCGTAGAAGAGCAGGATGCGCACACCGCTGGTCTGTCGTCACCATCGACGGGGTGAACTAGACGGTCACCGTCAAGACCTAAAGCTTTCCCGGATTCTTCGGATCTTGCTAACTCACCGCATTGGTCGCAATAGGCGAATCGGGCCCGTCCCTTCCGGTTCAGAACACATACAACTCTGTGATGGTTGCGAATGGAACGCGAGAGTTGATCGGAGCACCATGACCCAGCCTTCGGGGCTTCATTTCGTAGATCGACTAACTCAATGATCGGCCATCCGGCTCGTTCTGTTGCGCGGTCTGAAGTCAATAAAGGAGCACCACATGTCAGTGCTTCAAGCGAAGGCGTGGGAGACGTTATTACCCACCTAGCTCCATCACGTCTAGCTCGTTCTAGGGCGATGTCTCGAGCATGCCATGTCGGAGCAGATTCTTGTTGATAGGCCTCATCATGTTCATCTAAAACCAGAACTGCTTCTATCGGGCTAATAGGTGCCCATGCCGCAGAGCGGGTGCCAATTGTTACTGCTCCGCCTGCGGAGGCTCGCCAGTCTCGTGGATAAAGGGCTACCTTTATTCCAGCTCTCTTCATGGCTACCGCAAGCCGTTGTGCTCGAGCAAGAGTCGGAACGAGAATTAACGCCCGACCCTGTGACGCCGCGGCTACGGCTATCGAAACGTCATCACTCGTTGGTGGGGTTCGTACTACGGCCCCACCTCGGCGAAAGGCTTCCTCGGCCAAATCATTGGTCGCATGCTTCGCGTATTTCTGTTTGTTGTTTTGAGGGATAGAGGACACAACGCGGTCGTGAGTCGCTGTGCGTAGGAAGTGAACGCGACTGCCCAACCAATGTCCACTAGCCCAATTGGCGAGTTCCACCAAGGAGGAGGGGGGACCGTAACTGCTGACTTTCTTTACTTCACTTAGTGTGAGACCTTCTTGCGGCTTTACATCTAAAGCAGTTATCCAACCTCGAACCCTTCGGCCTCGTAAATCAACCCGCACTACCGTGCCAACCTTGACCTCCGAACATTTCGACGAGTCAACGACATCATCGCTAAGCAGATAGTCGAATTCTCGATCTACGGCAGGTTCATCTGGGAGAACTCGAACTACTCGTGACACGAGATCAGTTTGCTTGACGGGTGGGACTTCGAGGAGTCACGTAAAGGATTTATAGACCAAGAGCTGAGCGTAAGTCGTCCACTCGATCGGTTCGTTCCCAGGTGAATAGATCGCCAGACGATTCGCGGCCGAAATGACCGTACGATGCGGTCGGTTGGAAAATTGGTCGGCGGAGGTCCAAGTCTCTCAGAATAGCGGCGGGTCGAAGGTCGAAAATTTCGTTGATCGACGCTGTAATCCGTTCGGGGTCGGCGTTTTCGGTACCAAAGGTCTCTACTAGGACTGACACCGGGCGGGCTACACCTATCGCGTAGGCGACCTGAACCTCGCAACGGTCAGCGACTCCCGCTGCTACGAGGTTCTTTGCTACCCAACGTGTTGCGTACGCAGCTGATCGATCGACCTTAGAGGGGTCTTTTCCAGAGAAGGCTCCGCCGCCATGTCGGGCATAGCCTCCGTAGGTATCAACGATAATTTTCCTACCTGTAAGACCGCAATCACCAACGGGGCCACCAACAACGAAATTACCGGTCGGATTTACAAAGACTTCAAAGTCATCATCCGCGAATTCTGCCGGCACCGATGGTTTGATGACATGTTCGATTAAATCTGGGCGAATCATCCCGTCTCTGTCGATACCTGGGTTGTGTTGCGTGGAAACAAGAACTGTCTTCAACCTGATGGGGCGGCCATCCTCGTACTCAAAGGAAACCTGTGTCTTCCCATCTGGCCTCAAATACGGAACTTGGCCAGATTTGCGTGCCTCGGTGAGTTGTTCGGCCATCCGATGGGCCACATGGATGGGTAGTGGCATCAGCACCTCTGTCTCGCGACAGGCGTACCCAAACATCATGCCCTGATCGCCAGCACCTTGGCGATCAAGCGCATCATCCTCACCTGCCTGGCCGCTCCTAACTTCTTCAGAATCATTAACCCCTTGAGCTATGTCGGGTGATTGTTCATCGAGAGAGACCATTACTCCACATGTGCTGCCATTAAAATCGAGAGAGTCTCGGTCATACCCAATCTCATTGATTGTTTCTCTCACCACCGCCGGTATATCCACGAACCCGCTGGTAGTGATCTCCCCTGCCACAACGACAAGTCCAGTGGTCACCATTGTCTCGCAGGCGACTCTGCTGGCTGGATCTTGCTTGAGCATCGCGTCCAGAATGGCGTCAGAAATCTGATCTGCCATTTTGTCGGGATGACCTTCAGTCACCGACTCCGAGGTGAAAGTCCATCGACTCACGCCATCTCTCCTGATTATTTGACCGGCAAAGCTAAGGCTAGGCCAAAGAACACCTCGAGAGACACCTCAAGTTACCTAGCAAGTATCTCAGCAACTGTATCCAACACTTCATCCGCTATTTGTCGCTTCGATCGAAGCGAGACATGTCTTTGACAACCATTGGCTTCAAGGATTGTTACTTCGTTTGTTTCATGGGCAAAGCCGACCTCTGGGGCTGAGACATCGTTAGCGACGATGACGTCGACGTTCTTTCGCTCAAGCTTGTTTTGTGCGTGGAGGATCAATTCGTCGGTCTCTGCAGCAAATCCCACAATCACCTGTCCCGGTAGCTTGGAAGCACCTAGATCGGACAAGATGTCCGCTGTAGCTTCAAGATGTAAATCCGGTGGCCCTCCGTCCTTTTTGATTTTGGAGTCTGATGTCTCAACTGGACGAAAATCAGCGACGGCTGCCGCCATAACAATCACATCCGCGTCGGCCCGTTCTAGAACGGCTTCATGCATCTGTGCCGCGGACTCAACCGAAATTAGGTCAACTCCTGGCGGAGCATCGATAGCAACGGTGGAAATTAAAGTGACCTCGGCTCCGCGAGCAACGGCTGCCGCAGCGAGGGCATAGCCCTGTTTGCCAGTGGAGCGGTTTCCAACATAGCGAACTGGGTCGATTGCTTCTCGAGTGCCGCCAGCTGTAACCACAACCTTTCGCCCATTGAGGTCGCCAGTCGTGAGCATCTCTTTAATGACTTCGAATACTTTTTCTGGAGCCGCTAACCGTCCTGATCCCGAGTCTCCACCCGCAAGTCGTCCCTCTTCGGGAGCGACAACGGTGACTCCTCGACTCTTGAGAGTCTCAAGGTTATTTTGGACTGCCGCGTGTTCCCACATTTCGGTATGCATAGCGGGACATACGACAACTGGTGCTCGCGTCGCTACCAGGATTGCCGTTAGGAGGTCATTCGAAATACCAGTCGCATAACTCCCGATGCTCCGCGCAGTGGCAGGGGCTACGACAATAAGGTCTGCTGTCTGACCGAGCGTCGTGTGGGGAATCGGATCTGGATCATCGAAGATTGATGTTCGGACGGGCTCCGAGGCCAAGGCGTCGAAAGTTGCCCGTCCAACAAATTTCTGCGCACTTTCCGTCATCACCGGGATCACGTGTGCCCCGGCGTCAACCAGCATTCTGCACAGCAAAACTGCCTTGTAAGCAGCTATTCCCCCGGTAACGCCCAGGATGATGCGGCGGCCTGCCAGCATCGGCGGTTTCTACCTACTCTTCGTCAGGCACGGCCTCAAGAGCGGCTGCATCAGCCTCCGCTTGTGCCAGCGCCTCCGCCTCTAAGCGAGCACGTTCTTCCGGGTCGAACCGCTCGTAGCCGATTTTGTCAGCCTCAATTTCTTCAAACGCGGTCGATAACGACTTACGTGCCGTGCTCGTAACTTGTGGAGGGACTTCGCTGCCTCCCCCTTCTCCAAGCCCAAGGTCATAAGCGATAAGTTGACGTGACCTCTTCGCAGCCAAACTCACCAACGTAAACCTGGAATCGACCTTTTCAAGTAACGCCTCAAGGCCTGGACTAATCATCGTGTCTTGTTCGTCAGACATCTGCTCTACCTCGGTAAGGATTCAACGGTTTAGACCGAACCACCATGCTATCAGCGGCCTGCTTGACTCGAACGAGCTGATCGCAGCATAACGGCCCTACAGTTCTGATCTTTGTTGACGGAAATCAGCAATAACTGACTCAACTGCTCCTACTGCATGATCTAAGTCAGCGTTGATTATTACGGAATCTGCAAGCTCACGTCCGATTTGTTCTTCGGCATCGGCCGCTTCGAGTCGTTGCGCTATATGTTCCTCGCTATCGCCTCTGGCCCTCATACGTCGTTCTTGTTCAGGTCGGTCGGGTGGGACGATCAAGACGACAACAGCATTCTCTTGACGTTCTCTCACCGCAACTGCTCCTTGCACATCAATCTCCAATAACAAGTCTTTTCCAGATGGAATCGTTGGTGTTGGTGTTCCGTATCGATGTCCAACAAAGTTGGCCCATTCATAAAATCCGTTCTCGGCGATCCGGATATCGAACTCTTCATCTGTGACGTACACGTAGGCATCCGATGCTTCGCTGGGCCGTCGTGACCGTGTAGTCCAAGATCGGCTGAGGTGCATTGTCGGATCGCGGCGCATCAGCTCTGCAACTATGGTTCCCTTGCCTGCGCCACCTGCACCGCAGATGACAAAGATGATCGGATTGCCGTTCTTCGTCACAGCGCTCGACTCCATGCCATTAAGCAAGCCAAATTTACGCAGCGAAAAAAGCTACTAATTGGCTACGTTGATTTTCTCCGAGACCCTGCAGTCTTCGACTTTCCGCTATTCCGATATCCCGCATCAACCTTCGGGCTTTAACTTTGCCAATCTTTGGCATCGACTCAAGAGCAGCGAGAGCCTTCATTTTTCCGACTAACTCATCTGTGTCGGCGAGTTCGAGTAATTCATCAAACGAAACTAATCCCATCTTTAAACGGTCTTTAGTTTCTGCTCTCACCCGGCGAGCCGCAGCCGCTTTCTCAAGAGCTGCTTCGCGTTGTTCAGGTGAAAGGCTCGGCGGTGTAGGCATCGTTGAGGAGTCTAACGGCGTCGTGGCAGACGTGGCCCGTCTAGCTAAATAGCCTCCGCTACCTCAGCTGCAATGTTGCTAGCAGCCTCTTCAGGTTCACTGGACGCGGTCACTGCTCGACCAATAACCAAAATGCCCGCCCCTTGCTTGATGGCTTCTCGGGGAGTGGCCGGTCGTCCTTGATCATTTGCCACAACTCCCTCAGGCCTTATGCCGGGCACAACGGCAAGTAGCTCAGGAGCTACCAATGACACTTCTGCAAGGTCGCTGGCTGCGCAGACGACACCTCCACAGTCTGCTTCGACCGCGTATCCAAGTCTTTCTTGCAATAGCGACCCGGGAGCTTCCAAGTCCGAGGTCAAAACAGTCACGGCGAGCACCATGGGTGGAGTCAATCCAGCAGCTGATGCTCCTTCATTTAATCCATCGACTGCGGCTACCAACATGTCAATTCCACCCGATGAGTG
>Ga0315328_10000677_pt1 | contig 15010 bp, 15 predicted proteins | sample M120032315metaG_FD_203462 | JGI IMG/M metagenome (GOLD analysis project Ga0315328, IMG submission 203462) | Ammonia-oxidizing marine archaeal communities from Monterey Bay, California, United States - M1 200m 32315 | ecosystem: Environmental > Aquatic > Marine > Intertidal zone | place: USA... | reverse complement strand
TTTTTTCATTGGATTTTGCTTTGTTAATTGTTTTGGTCGTGCTCTTGCCGTTCACAAGTCCAATTATTCTCACTTCTGCTAGGTCGGCACCTACTACATTATCTTTCGTATAATCACCACCCTTAACGATTATATCAGGTTTCAAATCCTTAATTAAATCATATGGTGTATCATCTCCAAAAATAATTACTCGGTCAACTCCTGCGATCGATTCTAGTATTTCCTTTCGTTCATACATATCATTAATGGGTTCACGTTTAATCCTTCTCATAGAATCGTCACTGTTGATTGCGACAATCAATTTATCACCCATTGCTTTGGCAGATTGAAGAAGGTTAATATGTCCAGAGTGGAGAATATCAAAACATCCGTTTGTGAATACAACTGTTTGTAATACAGAAGATTTATCTGGAACTGCAGTACCAATATGTCCAACTACATTACCTGCAGCTTTGTTTGCCTTTTCCATTGCACTGACAACACCTTCATGTAAGAAAGAAGCAAATGTGCCAATTACTGTATCACCTGCTCCAGTAACATCAAACACTTCCTTTGCTTCTGAAGGCATTAATATTGACTTGTCCTCGGAAACCCATCGCATACCTTTCGACCCAAGTGTTACTAAAATGCCTTCTAAATCAAGTTCATTGACAACTGCTCTTGCTCTTTCTGTATTGAACTCACCATATGCTTCTTCAAATTCTTTTAGGTTTGGAGTTAAACAATAAGCACCTTTATACTTTGACCAATCAGTTCCTTTCGGATCTATAATAACAGGACAGTTTTGACTTACAATATACTCAAGATATTCAGGACAAATAGTGCCCTTATTATAATCAGAAACTATAATTATATCTGGTGTAAATGGTAGTTTATTGCTGTATGGATATGTAATATTTCCGTGGTCAACTCTAACTAATTGATGGTCGTCAGACATAATTCTAATCTTTACGATGGTCTTATTTTCGTAAGAATAACTGAATAAATATTTGATGTCGTTTTCAGTCAACTTGTGGGTGATAATCATAGACTGTTTATCATACCCTAACGACCCGAGTAACGTCGTTTTAGAACCGAAAACGTTACAGGTAAGTGCTACGTTTGCTGCACCACCTAAGACGTGCGAAACCTTTATATCATCAACTATTGGCACTGGAACTTCTGGGGAAATACGTGTGCTATTTCCGTTCCAATACTCATCAAGCATCACATCGCCAATTACTATAATATTTTTTTCACTCACTTTCGAACCTCATTTTATATAAATACTAATATGCATATAATATACAACTTACACTTATATGTATATAGAATTATTATAAAGGAATTCTCTGCTAATGGATGAAAAAGAATTTAGAGAGTCGATTAGTGAGATAAAAGAACGCACTACAAGACTCGAAGAACAGATGAAGACTGTTTATAACCAAGCCAACAGGATAGAAAATAAGTTGGATGAGTTAGTTGAACACGTTAGTCATCGGGATATTGACGTTGCCACTAATCAGTTACAGATTGGCCAAGGCGAGCGTCTTTTTTGGGTAGGACTGTCTGCAGTTATTGGGTTGGTTATTTATTGGATTAAAGGGTAATTCATTATGGGAATAGAAATTTGGTTTGATATTCAGAATGCTCTTGCAGTACTTGGTGCCACTGCTGGATTCGGTGGTTTTTTATTTACCTTAAGAAATAGACATTACTATTTGTGGCCATCTCGCACTTCTTTACTCGTAGGTGGACTCGCATCTTTTTTACCTGTTTACTTTAATTCACCAGAAGGCGAGGCGTTGGCAGTTGAGGCTGGATTGTCAATTGCAGTAATTTCAATTCAATCAGTCTTTAGTATATCCGTGATTCTGTTCTCGATTATTGTGATACAATACAGACATTCGCAATATGGCACGGACGGTTCAAAGTGTGGAGGGAAACATTTGGGGAGTTCTTAAAGAAATAGAATACCTAAATAGTTAATATATGGAAAAATATTATGGCAAAATTACAATCAGCAGAACAATTAAAAGAATATTGCTTTCGTAGATTGGGTTCACCACAGGTGCAAATCCAGGTCGACGCGATCCAAGCATTCGATAGAATAGACGACGCAATTCAATTATTCGTTCAACGTCATTTCGATGGTGTTGAAGAGAGATTCATAGCAATACCATTTACTGCAGCAGACGAAACAAACAACTACTTAACTCTCAGTGACGATGTTGTTGCTGTGACTCGCATCTATGAACCTGGAACATATTCGTCAGAAGCGATGAATGATGTTAGATATAGAATAGCAATGGACCAAATGTTTGATATGACGAAAGTCAACATGCAATACTTTGAAATGACAATGCAGCATTTGGAATTAATAAGTGATTATTTTAGTCCAGATAGAACGTTTACGTTTAACAAAGCAACCAATCGTTTATATTCACACTCTGGAAAGATTTTAGGTCCATCTTGTAAAATTAAAGGTGTATGTTCTGATACGGCATTTGAAACCGAAACTACTTGTACGGATGCTACAGAAACATGGACGGCATATGATACGGAATCTGCTTGCATTGCAGCTTCTAGCACTTGGTATGAGGGAAGTAAAATATTAATTAGGGCATTTGTGAAAGTGGTTCCAGACGAAGCAGAGTCGTATGCTCTCGATGTATTTGACGACGAATGGATAAAGAAGTATACGACCGCATTGATTAAGAAACAATGGGGTTCAAATATGAAACAGTATGATGGTATGCCACTTCCAGGCGGAATTACAGTAAACGGTCAGCAATTATGGGATGAAGCAAATACTGAAATTGAGCGACTAGAAGAACAATTCTCTCTCGAATACGAAACTCCAATAAACTTTTTGGTAGGATAATATCATGGGTATGTTTGATGATATGTCCAAATCAAATATGATTAAGGAGATGGTCGAAGAGGTCGTCGCTGTAATTGGTTTTCCAGCGAAATACCTCCCACGCAAATATAAAACCTTAGACCCAATCTTTGGTGAAGACCCAACGTCTAATTTTGACACCCTTTGGAACATCACCATACTGATAGACGAATATACAGATTATGGTGACCAAGGAGACTTCTACTCGAAGTTTGGTATTCAAGTTACTGACGAAATGAAATGTTCGTTCACCAAGAAAGAATTTGCAGAACAGACTGTTCAAACTGATGATGATAGACCCCTTGCTGGAGATTTGTTATATTTTAACGACCTTGAAGCATTGTTTGAAGTGTCTTTTGTTAATAACGATAGTTCATTCTATCCGATGCCTGATGGTCCACAACACGTTTGGCAAATTAAACTTAAACCATGGGAATATGGTCATGAGGCAATAAGTGTTGTTGATGGTGAGATAGATGCTCTTGAGGCAGATATCCAATCTAACTTACAAAATGAATTGATTGCTCCAGATTGGGCAATTCAGGATGATGATGTTCTCAACTTTGATGAGACTAATCCGTTTGGAACAATAGGAACTAATTAATATGTTTGGCACTACCTTTTATCACGCTTCAGCAAGAAAACTTATTATTGCATTCGCATCGGTGTTTAGTAACATTCATTGCCAGAGAGATAATACGGGAATTACAACTGTTACTGCTGGTAATTTTATTGCTGGTGATGAATATACGATAATAACAGTTGGTACAACAGACTATACATTAATAGGAGCAACATCAATTACGAGTGGTGCGTTTGTAGTAGGAACGAAATATGTAATCGTAACAGCAGGAACTACAGACTACACACTGATTGGTGCTGCAGATAGTGTTGCTGGTACAATATTTACAGCAACTGGTGTAGGTGCTGGAAATGGTACTGCTCTTACAGCAGTATTTACTTCTACAGGCGGAGGTTCTGGAACAGGAACTGTCTCTTATGCGACTGGATCCATAACGGATATTCTTGTACCAATCGCATACGAATCCCAAAAGAAATATCTTGCACGATTAGTTAAAGACACTGTGATGAACAGACAAGTTCCTCGGATGGGTTTCGTCATGAGTGGTATGGAAATTGATACTTCCCGTATGGGCAACCAAATGAACGAATTAAGATTTTCACATTCAGACCCAAATCAGGGCAGTGCCATGTATACACCAATACCATATAATTTTAATTTCACACTTGATGTTTATGTCGATTATATGGAAGACGGTCTTCAAATAGTAGAACAAATACTGCCATATTTTTCTCCAGATTTCAATGTAGTAGTTGAGGAAATTCCGTCCCTAAATATAAAAAGAGATGTGCCTATAACACTTGGTGGTATTACCTTGTCTGATGAATTTGAAGGTGAGTTTGGTGACCACAGAATAGTAAATTGGACACTTGATTTTACTATGAAAGGTTGGATTTATCCGCCTCTACGTTCTGGTAAGGTTATTAAAGACGTATTGGCCAAATACAAACTTTCAAACGAATTTGGTAATTTTGATTTTGAGAATAGTCCAGTGATGGAACAAGTACGAGAAACCGTGGATCCTGCTGAGGCGACTGCAGTTGAGGCATGGGAAATTAAAGTAGAAGTTGGTCATCCAGATAATCCTAACGATCCGAATGATGTGGATTCCGTTACAACCGTTGCCTGGCCACTTACATAATGAGAGTTAATAATGACAAAACCAACAATAGATGAAAAATTAAATGAAACATTACTAAACGAAGTAGAAGAAGCAGAAGATATTATTGCCGAATTTGCTAATCCAGAAATTGGTGAAGTTTTAATAAATGGTTCAGGAAAGAAAAGAGAAATTGCTACAAGGGTGGAAGTAAACTCAAACCCAATGACAGGTGATTTATTTGATGATTATGCGTTTGCGAGAGATAATCTTTATAATTTAGTGGAACGTGGGAACGATGCACTAGAAGGTATTATCGAATTGGCAAAAGAGATGGAGCACCCTAGAGCTTATGAAGTTGCTGCAGGTCTCATTAAAACCGTAACTGAATCAACAATGGAATTAATGAAGATACAGAAAGAACTTCAAAATATGAAAGGTGAAAAACCAAAAGGGTCTACCACAACAAACAATAATCTGTATGTCGGATCGACTGCGGAATTACAATCATTTTTAAAGGATAGAGAAATTAAATGAAACAGGCATTAGAACAAGAAATAATGGTAGCCCACAAAAGAGAAACCAGAATGCAGTCAATTGGAATGCTTCTCGGTATCGCAATTGGTGTATTTGTAGCAATGAACGTTATTGATGTGGTAAAAAGTGTTGAAGGTATTATTGAAACTCAAGAATTAATTCTTCATGAGCATGGAGAATTTAATAAAATGGATGCTTATATTTTAGAACAGAATGCTAAAGACAAGGAAGATATTTTAGTAATGTGGAATGAAATTAACAGTATGAAAACCATTCTTCTTGAAATTCAATCAACAATAGACTCTCAACATCAAAGTGCAGAGTAAATTTTAAAACTTAATATATTATGGCAAAAACAATATATCTGGGAAATCCTAATCTCAAACGTCAAAATGTAGAGATTGATTACACACAAGAACAGATTGAGGAATTTATAAAATGTAGAGATAATCCAAGTTATTTCATCAAGAATTACATTCATATTGTAAACCTTGATGAAGGTCTGATAAAGTTTGATTTATATCCCTTCCAAGAGGAACTGGTTAAAACTTTATACACTACTAGATTTACAATCGTTAAATGCCCACGTCAGTCTGGTAAATCGCAAACTTCCCTTGCATTTATGCTACATTATGTGTTATTTAATGACCAAAGACAAGTAGCAATTCTTGCAAACAAAAGTGCAACGTCAAGAGAATTACTCGGTCGTCTGCAAATGGCATATGAAAGACTGCCTTACTTTCTTCAACAAGGTGTCATGGAATGGAACAAAGGTTCTATTGTACTTGAAAATGGTTCTAGAATAATGGCTGGTTCCACTTCATCAAGTTCTATTCGTGGTTACTCTTTCAATCTAATATTCCTTGATGAGTTCGCATTCGTACAACAGGGTATGGCAGAAGACTTCTTCCGTTCAGTATATCCTACAATCTCGTCTGGTAAAGATTCCAAAGTAATTATTGTATCAACCCCGAACGGAATGAACCACTTCTATAAAATGTGGAGTGATGCAGTTGATGGTAGAAATACATATAAACCATTTGAAATTAACTGGTGGGACGTTCCAGGTCGTGATAGTGCTTGGAAAGAAGAGACCATCAACAATACCAGTGAAGAACAATTCAAGCAAGAGTTTGAGTGTGAATTTTTAGGTTCTGCGGGAACATTGATTTCTCCTGCTAAATTACATGCTCTGGTTATCAAAGACCCATTACACACCAAAGACAATTTAAAGGTATATGAAGAAACTATTGAGAACCATGCATACTTTATTGCCGTTGACGTCGCAGAAGGTAGAGGACAAGATTATTCTTCAATGAGTGTTATTGATATTACCAATTTGCCCTTCACACAGGTCGCAACATATAAATCTAACGAAATATCTCCACTTTTATTCCCGAATTATATTATGCAAGTGGCAATGGCATACAATGATGCAACCTGTATTGTTGAATCTAATGGACCAGGCGCAGAAGTTGCGAATATATTACATTACGATTTAGAATATGATAACACAATTAACGAAAGTGGTGTTTATAATAAATTAGGTCGTAAAATGACCAGCAGAATTAAAGGTATTGGTTGTTCAAACCTTAAAGATTTATTAGAACACGACAAATTAGTAGTTAATGATATGGCAACTATAAGTGAATTATCTATGTTTGTCACTAAAGGTAAATCATGGGCTGCTGAAGGTGGTGGACATGATGATATGGTTATGGGTCTTGTTATGTTCTCATGGGTTGCAACTCAACCAGAGTTTAAAGAACTAACAGATATGGAATTAAGACTAAAATTATATGCAAATAAGATACACGAGATTGAAGAAGACTTGACACCGTTCGGTTTTATCGATAGTGGAGACGATTCAGATGATTATGTTGTAGAAGGTGGTGAAGTTTGGCAAGTTAGTCATGAAAGCATGCGGTTCTAAAAACATGAAAATTATAAATAGTTGTATCGAAATATTGGTTTCGAAACTAAAGACTCAAAGGTGGGTTTTGGTATTTAATATAATAATATAGGAGAATGACAATGGGATTTCAATTAAGTCCAGGCGTCCAGACTAAAGAAATTGATCTGAGCACGTCTATCCCTGCGGTTGCCACCAGTTTAGGTGCTACAGTTGGTCGTTTCACTTGGGGTCCAGCGTTTCAAGCAACGCTTGTGGTTTCGGAGAGCGATCTGGTTAGTGTTTTTGGCAAACCCGATAATACATCATATCCAGCATTTTTATCGAGTGCTGCATTCCTTTCATACGCAAATTCACTCCAAGTGGTTCGTGTGGTTGATGCAACGGCTGCAAATGCCAATGCAAGTGGTGCAGGTGTCCTGATAAAAAATGATGAAGATTTTGAAACACAACAAGCTGCTGGAACTCTGACAGAAGGATTTTATGCTCGTTATCCAGGTACATATGGTAACGATATTACTGTTGCAATGTATGACGCAACAGGTTTTGCCGCTAATCCAGGTGCAACTGGTGTATTTGAAACTGGTCCTGTGGCTGCAAATGATGAAGTGGCAATTGCTGTAAGTTTTGCTGGATCTGTCGTTGAAACTTACATAGTTTCTACAACTGAAGGTAAAGTTGATGGTGATGGAAACAACATCTTCATCGAACACATAATTAATAATAAGTCTAAGTTGATTCTTGCTGATAACACAAATGTTACAAATGGTACAGCAACTGTCACTTTTGCTGACGGTGTCGACTCTGGTGTTGGTGAAGACGACTACAAAGCTGGTTGGGACATTCTTGCTCCTGCTGATGATGTGGACGTTAATATACTAATTGCTGGTGGAGTTACTGAAGAGCCTGCTGCGGTTGCATATGCTGTACAAAAGTACATGGTTGAAACTGTTGCTGAGGTTCGTAAAGATTGTATGGCAGTTTGTTCGCCTGCTAAAGAAGACGTGGTTAACGTTGGTGGTGCATCTACTGCTGTAGCAAATGTTATTGCTTCGCGTGTTGCTGTTTCCTTCAATGTAGCATCTTCATACGGAACAATGGATGCAAGTTACAAGTATACATATGACAAGTATAATGACACATATCGTTGGATTGGTTTTTCTGGTGATGTTGGTGGTTTGATGGCATATACTGATTCTGCACGTGATGCATGGTGGTCACCTGCTGGTTTGAACAGAGGTAAGATTAAGGGAGTTGTTAAACTTGCTTATAATCCTACTCTTGCTCATCGTGACCAGTTGTATAAACTACCTAATGGCATAAACCCAATTGTATCGTTCCCTGGACAGGGCACAGTATTATGGGGCGACAGAACATTGCTAACACAACCATCTGCGTTTGATAGGATTAATGTTCGTAGATTGTTTATTATTCTTGAAAAAGCAATTGCAATATCTGCTAAATACTTCTTGTTTGAATTTAACAATGTATATACTCGTAGAAACTTCGTGAATATGGTTAATCCATATCTTGCGGGAATCAAAGCAAAACAGGGTATGTATGACTTTTATGTTCAATGTGATGAAACAAATAATACTCCCGAAGTAATTGACGGAAATCAATTTGTCGCAAGTATGTTTATTAAACCTAGTCGTTCAATTAACTTCATAACTTTGAACTTTGTTGCAACTAAATCGGGCGTTGACTTCTCTGAAGTTATCGGCCAAGTATAAGGGAGAATAAGATATGAATATAAATGAGTTTAACAATCAAATCACAGCGACGGATTATGCACGTCAGAACCTTTTTGAGGTGACGATTAATGGCATTGAAGGGTTGAGAATGGTATGTAAGGCTGCTTCATTACCCTCTGCGCAAATTGGTTTGATTGAAGTTCCTTACCAGAACCGTAAGATTAAGGTTCCTGGTGACAGAACGTTTATCGACTGGAGTATAACAATCATCAATGATGAAGGTTATAGTCAAAGAAAAGCATTACTGGTATGGCAATCGGAATTGGCTGGTTTTACAGAGTTTGGTGGTACTGCAACATCTCCAGGTGATCATCATAAGACTCTTAATGTTATACCTTATAACCGTGACGGCACTGCCAATCTTGGAAGTTCTGTAGAGTTATGGGGATGGCCTTCAGAGATTGGTGCGATTGATTTGTCTTGGGAAAGTACTGACGCAGTACAGGAATATACCTGTAACTTCAGTATATCTTGGGACCACACTGAATCTACTGGACTCGGTGCAAGCGCAAGATAGTAATTTAACCGTTATAAATATTGGTAACAATATTAAACAGTTAAAAGGGTAATTATGGAACTTTTTGGTTACAAAGTCGAGAGGAAGATTGGGTCTTCCGTGGTGGATAAAGGAGCAGGTTCGTTCGTTCCACCAGACTTGAATGATGGTTCTACTGTAATTGACGGAGGAGGAATAAACGCCTTCTCCGTCGATTTCGACTTTTCATTCAAAAATCAAAAAGAATTAATTATCAAATACAGGTCAACAGCACAGAATCCTGAAGCGGAACTTGCTATTGATGATGTTGTTAACGAAGCAATTGTACTAGACCCGTACAAGAATGCTGTTGATATACATTTAGACAAATTAGATACTATAAACGTATCAAAGAACATTAAAAAGGTCATTGCTGATGAATTCAATGTTATCACAAAGAAACTTGAATTCAACAACTCTGGACCAGACATCTTTAGGAGATGGTACGTTGATGGAGCACTTCATTATCATATCATTTTTGATAAAGATAACCTGAAGAAAGGTATTAAAGAATTGCGTTATATTGACGCACTTGATATCAAAAAGGTTAAAGAAGTAATAAAAGATAGAAATAAAGATGGTGTCGAGATTGTTACAGGTGTCGATGAATACTGGATGTATTCAAAAGAAGGTATGCGTGGGAGACAAACTCTAAAGGTTGCTCCTGAAGCAATTGCAACTGCAGATAGTGGTTTGGTAGATACTGAAAAGGAAGTTGTTCTTTCATATCTACATAAAGCAATGAAACCTATTAACCAATTGCGTATGTTAGAGGATGCAATGGTTATTTACCGAATTACTCGTGCACCAGAAAGACGTGTATTTTATATTGACGTTGGTAACTTGCCGAAAACAAAGGCAGAGCAATACCTACGAAACATCATGAACAAGTTTAAAAACAAAATGGTTTATGATGCCTCAACTGGTCAAGTAAAAGACGGAAAGAATACAATGTCGATGATGGAAGATTTTTGGTTGCCACGTAAAGAGGGTGGCCGAGGAACTGAAGTGACGACACTACCAGGCGGACAGAACCTTGGTGATATGGAAGATGTGATGTATTTTCAGAAGAAAGTATATCAAAGTCTACATGTACCAGCGTCACGCATGGAAACAGACAATTCATGGGGTTTCAGTAAGACAGGTGAAATCTCTAGAGATGAAATTAAATTTACTAAATTCGTCTCAAAGTTGAGAAAACGTTTCTCTGACTTGTTATATTCATTGTTGAGAACTCAACTTCTCGCAAAGGGCATTATAAGTAATGGTGATTGGAACGAATATAAAGAGAATATAGATTTTATTTTCGCAGATGATGGTTACTTTAGTGAAATAAAGAAACTTGAAATGATGAACCAAAGATTAGAGATGTTGGATACTATAACCAACGGAGAAATGATTGGTCGTTATTATTCAATTGAATGGGTTAGAAAGAACATTCTTATGCAATCTGACGAAGAAATCGATGCCATGGATAAGTTGATGGCGAAAGAAAAAGAAGATACACCAACAGATGATGATGGTTTATCTACTGATGTTTATTAAGGAGAATATAAATGGCGAGTAATTTAGAAAAAATGATTAAATTTTCCAGAGAAAGGAAAGCTGCGGACTTCAAAAAAGTATTTAGTGCTGAGTTGGTGACACGAATGTCTGACAAATTAGGTGGGATGAAACAAAATCTTGCTAAAACTATGTTCAACCAACCAGTGGCAGAACCTGTTGCTGAGACAGAAGCACCAGTTGAAGCACCAGTTGAAACGACAGCCGAAAAATAATTTAAGGAGGATTCAGTCATGAGTTTGGAGTTGAAATCGTTTAAAGAAATTAGAGAAGAAATCGAGGATGATGAAATCCACGTATTCACAGAAGAAGATTGGAATGCCCTGACTGAAGAAGAGAAAGAAGACTTCCTTGATATTGATGAAGAAGTAGAAGGTACTTTCGAAGCCGAGAATGGTGATGTTTATTGGATTATTGGTGGTGAAGAATATATCCACGTAGATGGTTCTGGATTAATCAGTGTTGATTTTGATGTTACTGAGGCAAATAAAATTGACAGAATGGTTGTCACGAAAGCAGATAAGAGAGCAAATACTACTGCTTGGAAAAATTATAAGAAAGGTGACAAGAGATATACTTGCAACTTCGAAGAAGTAAAAGATGACGATGATGACGAAGATGAGGATAAAAATCCAGTAGGTAAGAGCTATAATGAAGTCATTGACTATGCTGAAGACTTTCGTGAATTAGAAGAAGCAAAATGGGGTCCAGCTAAAAAAGGAAAACCTATAAAGGGTGCTAAATTTGGTAAATCATATCCTGTAATGGATGCCAGTCAGAAGAAAAAAATTGAAAAAATTGCCTTTAAACATTCTGGTAATATGAAACAGGCAGTAAAAGAAATTGAAAGAATTAGAAAGGGTCTATCAGATAATCCCGATGTAGTAGATATTCTTCGCAGAGCAAATGAAGAGGTTGAATCAATTGAGGGTGAAGGATTAGACGAAGCAAGGAAATATCAAGGACGTAGTCGTAGACAAGTTCATAAAACAATGATATTTAAACGTCGTAATAGAGCAAAAGATCGGCAGAAGAAACTGAAGATGAAGGTGAAGCGACGTAAATCTACATGGAAAATTAAACGTAAAAGGAATGAAATCAGACGACATAAAAAGTTTGGAGGTGGTGACCGTAGTGGTAGAAGTGGTAAAATCGGTGCAGCTCGTAAACGTCGTGGTGGACGTTCCATTACTGCAAAGGGGTAAACAGATATGAGACTTATATCAGAAGTAACTGACCATGTGAAATTTATCACAGAGGGAAAGAATAACAAGAACATGTATATTGAGGGAGTCTTTCTTCAAGCAGAAGTAAAAAATCGCAATGGGAGAATTTACCCAGACCGTATAATGGAAAAGGAAGTTAATCGTTACAGTAAATCATATATTGATAAGAAACGTGCCTTCGGAGAATTAGGTCATCCTGATGGTCCAACTATTAACTTAGACCGTGTGTCGCATATAATCGAATCTTTAAAGAAGGATGGAAGCAACTATATCGGCAAAGCAAAAATTACTGATACTCCTCACGGAAATATCGTAAAGGGTTTAATCAACGCAGGTGCTCAACTTGGTGTTTCATCAAGAGGCATGGGAACGTTGAAGGCAAATAAAGCAGGTATTCAAGAAGTGCAAAGTGACTTCTATCTTGCAACTGCCGCAGATATTGTCGCAGATCCTTCTGCACCTGATGCCTTTGTAAATGGTATCATGGAAGGTAAAGAATGGGTATGGGCAAACGGAGTTATCAAGGAGCATGAGATTGCAAATATGAAGAAAAGCATTGGATCTACGTCAAAAAACAAACTAACTGGTTTGGAAGCTCGTATTTTCAACGAATTTATCAATAAATTGTAATATTTTGTTGTTTGTTAAAAACATTAGTTTTATAAATAATAGTAATTAGAAATAATAAAACTAATTTAGATTATAATCAATTATTAGGAGAACCTAAATGAAGTTAAAAACAGAGACTGGCGAAGAGTTGGTTTTGGATGAGGCAGGGAAGCAATATGTTTCCGAATCTGCTGAATCCGATACTTCAATTGAGGTGTCAGATGTTGATGCATTATTGGAGTCTGGCAAAGTAGAAATCGTTGCCGAAGAAACTGATGATGTAACTGAAGCAGCATCTGCTCAAGAACCTAAAGCGAAACCATTGAAAAAGAAAAAGATTAAGGCAGACGGATCTGGCGAAGTCGAAGTATTTGAAGATGACGACGAAGAAGATTCTAAAGATGCAGATGATGATGATGACGAAGACGACGATGATGACGCTAAAGATGAAGCAAAAGAATCAAAAGCCACGAAAGAAAGTGTTGAATTGGACTTTGATGTTCAAGAAGACATTGATGCATTATTCGACGGTCAGGAATTGACTGAAGACTTCAAAGCACGCACAACTTTAGTATTTGAAACTGCTGTTAAGGCAAAAGTAAAAGAAAACCTTGCTGCCATTGAAGCAAAGATGGAAGCAGAATTAACAGAGCAAACGGATTCAATTCTTGAAGATGTTACTGCAAAGTTAGATGGTTATCTGGACTATATGGTAAACGAATGGGTTGAAGAAAATAAACTCGCCGTTGAAAATGGTCTTAAGAATGAAATCATGGAAGGTTTTGTTGGTGGTATGAAAAAGTTGTTCATTGAAAACTACATTGAAATCCCTGAGGATAAGTTAAATGTAGTGGACGAGCAAGCAGAAGAGATTGCCACGTTAAAAGAAGAGTTAGATGTTCTGTTGAATAAGAATATCGATGCTAACGCTTCTTTGGCAACCGCAACTGCTAAAGAGATTTTTAGTACTGTATCTGAAGATTTGACTATGACACAAGTTGAGAAATTAAAAGCTCTCGCAGAAGGTGTTGTATACGAAGACCAGGAAACTTATACTGAAAAACTGGAAACTTTGAAGGAGACGTATTTTCCTTCTGAGGCAAAGAAAGATGAAGTGATTGCTGAAGGGCAACCCGAAGTAAAAACTAATGACGAAGACATGAGTGACTCAATGAGAAAAGTCGTGGCTTCACTTTCGCAATCAAGTAACAAAAGCATCTTTGGTGCTTAACATTTATATTTAATAGGAGAAAACGAATGTTTTTATCAGAACAAATTAAAGATAAGTGGCAGCCGGTTATGGAGCATGCAGAAATACCTGCTATACAAGATGCTACTAAACGTGCAATTACACTTCGTCTTTTAGAAAATCAACAAATCGCTTTAGATGAAGCGAACGTTACTGGAGCTAACGTAGATAATTGGGATCCTGTCCTAATTTCGCTAGTTCGCAGAACTATGCCTCAACTGATGGCATATGACACCATTGGTGTTCAGCCAATGAGTGGTCCTACTGGTCTTATCTTTGCAATGAAATCTCATTACACTGGTGAGGCATCTACTGGTGCTGAAGCACTAACGTTACCTGCTGGAGCCCCTGATACGGACTTTGCTGGTGATGATGGTACTGCTGATGCAATGACTACTGCTCAAGGTGAAGCACTTGGTGGCTTCGTAGGTTCTACAACTTACAATGAGATGTCATTTAGCATTGAGAAGTCTAGTGTTACTGCTAAGACTAAAGCACTCAAAGCAAAATATTCAATCGAACTTGCCCAAGATCTTAAGGCAATTCACGGTTTGGACGCAGAGTCTGAATTGGCGAATATTCTATCTGGCGAAATCCTTGCGGAAATCAACCGTGAAATCATTAACAAAATCGGCACGCAGGCAACTGCTGGTGCGACTGCAGGTACTACTACTGCTGGAACGTTTGACGTTAGTGATGCACTTGACAACCGTGGTGCTCGTTGGGGTGGTGAGAGATATAAGTCACTACTTGTACAAATCAACAAAGAAGCAAACCTAATTGCTAAGAACACTGGTCGTGGTCGTGGTAACTGGTTGATCGTATCTCCTGACGTTGCGTCAGCACTTGATATGGTTTCTTCAATGGCCGAACCTAACATGTCACTGGATAACGGTGCACAACCTGATGTTGTCAACAATGTATTTGCTGGCGTATTAGGTGGTAAGTTCAAGGTCTTTGTTGATCAATTCGCTTCGGCAGATACTGTAATTGTCGGATTTAAAGGTGCCAATATGTATGACGCAGGACTGTTCTATTGTCCTTACGTTCCTCTACAGATGA
>Ga0315328_10000673_pt1 | contig 15030 bp, 13 predicted proteins | sample M120032315metaG_FD_203462 | JGI IMG/M metagenome (GOLD analysis project Ga0315328, IMG submission 203462) | Ammonia-oxidizing marine archaeal communities from Monterey Bay, California, United States - M1 200m 32315 | ecosystem: Environmental > Aquatic > Marine > Intertidal zone | place: USA... | reverse complement strand
AAAAAAGGCGTCATCGTTCACCTCAACAGCAAAGGCAGCCAACGATTTGAGGTGCTTAAGCAGTACGAGTGATCTTGAGCTATTTAAAGGCGCCGGCTAAAGAGTCGGCGCCTATTTTTTTCGGATCATCCAGGCGGCGATAGCGCCGCCGATGGCACCGGAGAGATGCCCTTCCCATGAAATGTTTTCCCGCATACTGCTGTTCAACAATGGGGGAAGGACGCTCAGAAAGATTCCGCCGTAAAGAAACAGGACCATCGTGCTGACCGCGGCCGACCGCCAGCTCCGAAGGAAAAACGCCGCACAAATCAGGAATGCCACCAGACCAAAAATGACGATGCTTGCGCCGATGTGGGTGGAGTTGGACCGGCCGATTAACCATGTACCCAAGCCGCCTAGCAGCCAGACAATAGTCAGCGACTGTACCGGCCTATAATTGCGGTTGGCAAAGAGCAGCCCGAGCAGCACTATCATTGGCAAGGCGTTCGACAGATAGTGGCCGAGGTCGCCATGCAGAAGCGGCGCGAACAGCACCCCGTCGAGTCCACCAATTTTTCGTGGCTCGATACCAAGGTGATTAGTAAAAAAGTCATTGGTAATTGAGTCGATTGCTAGCACCAGCCCAAGTGCGAGTATGAACAATGCCGCTTTGCTGAATCCGCCAATGATGTTGCTTCTTGATCCCATTACGCTTGGCCAAGGTTTGTGAACTGATCGATCAGCCGCCGCTCGCGCTTGGAGGGCCGGCCCTTTGAGTTGTTACGGCTGTCGCCGTTGTCGCGTTTGGCCAGGCGCAGTTTTTCCCACTCCGCCTCCGGTGTTTCATCCTCGGCAAAGTCGGGCACGAGCTTGGCTCCAACACGGTACTCGGTGAGGCCGATAACCTTCAGCGTGCGGGTCATCGGGCCTTGGCGGACGCAGATCGTGTCGCCCATCCTGGTGTGTTTCGCGGCCTTGGCGGGAGCGTCGTTGAGTTTAACCTTGCCGTTGCGGCAGGCATCAGCCGCTTGGCCACGGGTCTTGAAAAGGCGCACGGCAAACAACCATTTGTCCACTCGGATTTTCTCTGCCTCGTTCATCGTGGATAAGCCAAGTACTTGGCCAAGCGTCAGAGGATTCCCATCTCAGCGACTTGTGCGACGTCCTTGTCCCCGCGGCCGGATAGGTTAACGATGATGATTTTATCGGCGCTCATTTTCGGAGCGGTCTTGATCACCTCAGCGATCGCGTGGCTGGATTCGAGCGCAGGGATAATCCCCTCGAGCTTGGCTAGTTGCTGGAATGCCACCAGCGCCTCCTTGTCGGTGGCGTAGGTGTATTGAACGCGGTCCGCGTCGCGCAGCCAGGCGTGCTCGGGGCCGACGGCGGCGTAGTCCAGACCGGCGGAGACGCTGTGGGTGAGTTGGATTTGCCCATCCTCGTCCTGCAGAACAAACGAGCGCGTGCCTTGCAGCACGCCCAGTCCGCCGCCCTGGAACCGCGCGGCGTGTTTGCCGTCGATAATGCCCTCGCCGCCGGCCTCAACGCCGGTCATCGCCACCGACTTGTCACCAAGGAACGGATAAAACAGGCCGATCGCATTCGAGCCGCCGCCAACGCAGGCGATGAGATTATCCGGCAGCCGTTCCTCCTGCTCGAGAATCTGGCGTCGCGCCTCGTCGCCGATTACACGCTGGAAGTTGCGAACCATCACCGGGTACGGGTGCGCGCCGTAGGCGGTGCCGAGAATGTAGTGGGTACCCCGGACGTTGGTGACCCAGTCGCGCATCGCCTCGTTGACGGCTTCCTTGAGCGTTTTTTGGCCGGCCTCCACCGGCACCACCTCCGCGCCGAGCATGCGCATGCGAAAGACGTTCAGCGCTTGACGCTTGCAATCGACTGCGCCCATGTAGATGACGCACTCGAGGCCGAACATCGCGGCGACGGTGGCGGTGGCCACGCCGTGCTGGCCAGCGCCGGTCTCAGCGATGATTCGCGTTTTGCCCATGCGCTTGGCCAGGAGGATTTGTCCCATGGCGTTGTTGATCTTGTGCGCGCCGGTGTGCAGCAGGTCCTCGCGCTTGAGGTAGATTTTTGCACCGCCGAGGTCACGGGTGAGGCGCTCGGCGTGGTAGAGCGGTGTGGGGCGTCCGCAGAATTCGCGCAGATAATACTGCAGCTCGACCTGAAATTCCGGATCGTTTTGCGCGCGAAAATACTCGTCCTCCAGCTCCTGCAGAGGGTGCATGAGCGTCTCGGGTACATAGCGCCCGCCGTATTCGCCAAATCGTCCGTTGGCATCTGGCAGGGCGGGTTCGGCAACCGCTTCCATGCCGGCAATGTTCCGCTAAAAGCCGCGCTTGGCCAAGCGGCTTTTTTTCAGCCCAGTTGCGTGCCAACCGGCAGCGGATTGCCGGCCAGGAACTCGGGGGCAGCCAGGCGCTTGGCTCCCTCTTTTTGGAGTCGAGTGATGCGGAGCGCCCCGTCGCCGCAGCCGACAAGGATGCCGTCGGCGCCCGCTTGGCCAACGACGCCCGGCCCGGGGCAATCGGCTTCATCTGGCTCAACCTCGTGCAGTTTGAGTAGCCTGCCGTCTAGATGGGTGAAGACGCCGGGCCAGGGGGTGAACGCCCGCGCCCGGTTCCATAGTTTCGTTGCCGGTTGCGACCAGTCGATGCGGCCCATCTCGCGGGTGATTTTTTCAGCGTGGGTGGCGAGGGCGTCATCCTGTGGCTCCGGCGTTAATTCGCCGGAGACGTGGCCCGGGATCGTCTTGAGCAGGAGTTGGGCTCCCAGCTTGGCCAGTCGGTCGTGCAGCGTCTGCGCGTTGTCGCTTGTCTCGATCGGCGTGGTGGCTTTGCTGAGCATCGCGCCGGTGTCGAGGCCGGCGTCCATCTGCATGATGGTGACGCCGGTATCGGCCTGGCCGTCGAGGATGGCTCGCTGGATCGGCGCCGCGCCGCGGTAGGCCGGAAGCAGTGAGCCGTGAACGTTGAGGCAGCCGTGCGGTGGAAGGTCGAGGATGGTCTGTGGGAGAATCTGGCCGTAGGCGGCGACGATGATCAGGCCTGGCGCGATTTGTTCGAGATACTGAATGTCGTTGCGCAACCGTTCCGGCTGGTGCACGGGGAGGTTGCGCAACTCGGCCTCGAGCTTGACCGCGGGGGGGTGGGGAATGAGTTCGCGACCCTTGGGCCGGTCGGGCTGGGTCACGACGCCGACAACTTCGATGCCGGGCGATTCATCGAGCGCGGCGAGGCTGGGGCAGGCGAACTCCGCTGTTCCCATGAAAACAACACGCATCGGCTGGGTCACGGCGGTGAGGCGGGGTTAAGTCTCGAGATTAGCGAGCACTGCGAGCACATCGCGCAGGACGAGTACCGGTGACTGGGTGGAGTCGATCGTGTGAACGAGTCCATCGCCGTAATGCTCGAGCACCGGTCGGGTCTCGGCCTCGTACACCTCGAGCCGGTTGCGAATGGTGTCGAGGTTGGCGTCGTCGAGCCGGTTTTCGCGCAGTGCCCGGGCCTGAAGCCGCTCGACCATGATGTCGAGATCCTTGCAGAAAAGATTCAGTACGCCGACGACATTGAGGGTGTCGTCGAGGAGTTGAGCCTGAGCGGCATTACGGGGGAGCCCGTCGAGCAGCAGTGTGTCGGTCTCGGGATTGAAGATTCCATTGCGGATACGGTTCTCGATGTCGTCATGCCAGAGCTTGATGGTGGGCTCGTCGGGGACAAGCTGCCCCTTGCCGGCGTAGTCGAGGAAGGTTTGGCCAAGCGGGTTCTGCACCCGCAGATTGCGGAAGAGATCACCGCTGGAGACATGCAGATAGGTGGGGATGCTGCCAAGGATGTTCCCCTGCGTGCCCTTGCCGGCGCCGGGTGAACCAAACAAAAGTATCGTGCGAAGTTTCATAGGAAAGACGGGATGGCCACGCGGCGCTTGGGCTGATTTCTATTTTGCACGCAAATCAACTGTGCCAATTTCGCTAAAGGAGATTTTCTGCTCCTTGCCGTTGAGTAGCTCCATGTGTACGTCTGTTCCCGAGATGCGCTTGATACGCTGGCCGACGTATTCGCGCTTGCCGGTCTTGAGGGCCAGTACCATCTCGCGCTCTGCCGCTCCGAGCACCACCTTGAAATAGTTCGGGAAATTGTTCTGGAAAAAGGACCGGTCGAACCGCGTGTCGCCGCGTGTCCAGGTTTGCGGCTTGGCCCCGCCCTTCTTTGGCCCCGCCTGAGCGAAGCTCATCTTCTTGGCCTCCGGCAACATTCCGGCCACGGCTCCACCGCCGGTGTCGCTCATGGTGGCCCCTTCCGGGGCCTCGGCCTCCTCGTATTCATATTCGTCATCATCCTCGTCGTCGTCCTCGTATTCGACCTTGGGTTTCACCAGGAAAAGAATCGGGCCAACGATCGGCAGGACAAACGAGACGCCCGCTGCCAGCAGCGCGTTGGATTCCCTGAACGCCGCAACGCCAAGTCCGGCCACCATGCTCCCGATGGCGATGGCCACCAGCAGGCCGATCCCCCCCCCGCTGCCATAGGCCGCCATCTTGGAGGTGACTTGTACGCTTGACGGCACTTCTGGCTCGACAAGGTTCTTGACCGGGCCCGGGAGAAGGTTCTTCTCCATTTGAGATTCATCCGGCTCGATGAATGGCTCGGCGAATTGGTCGGCGCTGACCCATTGACGATTAATCCGCACCCCGTATCGCTTGGGATCTGTTTCACCAAGGAGCTTGATTTTCTTGAGGCTTTCCTGGGTCAACTGCATCCAGTTGGCCCGCCGCGAGAAGCCGCCGATCTTCACTCGCACGACAATGCCGTTCTGGTCCACATCTGCCACTTCGCCATTTAAAATGTCGCCGTTGGTCAGACTGATCTCGCCCTCGGCCAGTTGACGTGCCTTGGCACTTCCCGCATTACGATTAATTGCAGCTTTACGAATGATTGCAGCAACCTGGGGCCTGGTTTTCTGGATTCGATTGTAGTCCAACGGCTTGCCGGCGGGTGTAAATACGATACCGTCAAGTAACTCGTAAATTCCCTTCACTATTGACCATGGGAATTCCACCATTCCCAGAGCTGTTTGGCCGTCGTTATCCTTGATAGTCTTGTCTGCGCCGTTGTCCAACAAAGCTTGGGCGATTTTTGGATAACAAAACAAAGCCGCCATGTGCAGGGGAGTCTGCCCCTCCTTGTCTTTCTGGTTCACATCGGCTCCACCCTCGATTAGGGCTACGGCCACTTCATTATATCCAAACGCTGCGGCTGCGTGTAGAGCACTACCTTTTGAACCAAACGGATTTGGGTCTGTCTGGTTCAAATCCGTCCCGGCGGCAATGTGTTGTTTGACTGCTTCAAGATTCCCGGCCACAGCTGCTTCGAAGAGAGAACTATCAGGAGATTCACCCGTTGTTCTTTTATAGATGTCTACTTTATCGCCCCCTTCTTCAATTATCGTCACCGTGTCCCCGGCAAACTCTAAAGTTGCAACCCCGGTTTCAACTTGGCCTGTGCCAGGATCTTTTACTGTCATTGACAATTTGTTTGTTCCCAGCAATTTCCAAGTTAAATCAACACCAAATTGTCCTCCTCCGAAACTCAAACGACCTTTCCCGCCGGCTTGGAATGTGATGGATACTGGTTCTGTTTGATGTTTCCAAGTGCCGAGAATCTGTTCGCTCATTGGTTTGTCTTCCTGTTGGGCGAAGTTACTTGGAATGAAAAGCCCTAAAGCCACTGCCAAAAGTATTACTCTAGATTCGTTCATGGTTCCTAGTGTTGTTCAGTCAACTTATCAATTGAATAGCGCTGATTATTTGTTCTCGTCATCTGGATCGCCAAAACCTGGCAATTCCAATCCATCTTGGAAGAGACCCCCGTCTTCACCCCCGCCAGCAGACATTAAAGCTCCCATTACTGCCTGCACCATTGCCATTTGCAGTTCTTCCTGCGTTTTGGCCTTGGTTGCGCTGGCCATCCCCATCTGAACGGCGTTCATAATAGTCATGATCTGTTTTTTCTCTTCCGGCCCGAGCAAATCCTTAAGGTCGGTATTAATCATTTCGCTGGCCCCAGTCATGGTTTCCTTCCAGCCATCCGCCATGGCTTTTGGGATCCATTTACCCTCGACCTTGACGACCTCTTGCTCGCCGTTCTTGAGCATGGAAAGCCCTGGCACCTCAGAATCATCAAAACCGGGCAATTGGGCGGTTAACTCATCGATGTCGGGTAGATCAGGCATCCCGCTCACGCTGATTGTGGCGGTGTCGCCCTCCTGAGAAATCACCTCCACCTTGATGTCCTTTAGCTTGGCCTTGATGTCCGTCTTCCACGGATCGCCCTCTTCAAGCTTGGAGGTTTCGGCAATTAACTTGAATAGATCCTTGCCGGTTTCATCCAGAAACTTGCCCGGGTCCATGCTCTTGGCTTTTGCGTGTTTGCCCAGATCACTCTCGACCAGTGTTTTTAGCATCTTCCCCATCATCTCGAGCGATTGTTGCATCTCCTCCGGTGACGCACCCGTTCCACCCAGACTTTCCTCAATCATGGCAGTGATCAGATCCTGTTTTTCATTTAACAGGAGTCCGGCCTGTTGCAGCAATTCAAACAGCTTGTCCCAAATCTGCTGGTCCATGTTGTTTACCAAGTCATGGATCAGGTTTGTGACGTCCGTTTGGTATGAGGGCGGAAGCATTTCCCACAATAGCTTGGGATCTTCATCCTCCAAGAGCTTGACCGGGATCAAGACGACACTGTCCGCTCCGTCCGGCAACTGGACTTTCGGCTCGGCTGCCTTCTCGACCTGCGGCTCGGTGTCCTGCTGGGAGCAACCGGGCAGTAACATCAGCCCCGAAGCGAGGGAGATCAGGAGAATGCTTTTTGTTTGATGAATATCACTTTTCATTGGACCGCTAAAATCAACTCTGGCAGCTCGGACTGCACGGCAGAACGAAAGGCGAGGGTATGCCAAATTTTTTTGATCGTAAAGGCATTCAAAAAGGCTTTTTGGGCTTACGCCTGCGCGGCCCCAATCCGCTTGGTCAAGTCCTCCACCACCCAGTTTGGCGTTTGGCCAGCCAGTTCGTCTGCTGCTGCGCCGTGCTGCCAGACAGCATAGCGGATCGTTCGGCTGACGTCCTCGCGCAACAGCGGCTGGGTAAGCAGGCCGGCCAGGTAGCCGGCCAGCAGGTCGCCGCTGCCGCCCTGGCCAAGGCCCGGGTTGCCGGTGGGATTTATGAACACTTTGCCTTCATTTCGGCCGATCAGCGTGTGTTGGCCTTTCAGCACCACCCAGCAGTTGCCGAACTGGGCCGAGAGCGTTCGCAATGCCTCGACCCGGTCGGCCTGCACTTCATCGACGGTCGAGTTCAGCAGTCGGGCCGCCTCTCCGGGATGAGGTGTGATCACGCGGATCGCCTTGTCAAGGAATGCCCCCGACGGCAGCCAATCCAGTGCGCTGGCATCGATCACGATTGGCACCGACGACTCAACCCACATCTTGCCGGTGGTTTCCTTCAAGTCCTCTGGCAAATCTTCGTCGGCCAGGCCAGGCCCGATTAGAAGGCCTGTGATCGACTTGAACGTGATCGTGCCCGGCACAAGCGGCCGCACCATCACGCTCTGCAGCTGTGACGCCACCGGCGAAAAAACCATCAACGGCGTCATCAGCGTGATCAGGCCGGGCTGGGCGCGGGAAGCGCCGCGCGCTGCCAGCACCGCCGCGCCGTGGTAACCCATGCTGCCAGCCACAATGCCCAAGTGGCCAAACGTGCCCTTGTGCCCGCCGAGCGGTCGAGCTGGGGGGAAGCCGCCAAAATCCTCCGCTTGGCCAAGCAGCAGGTCGCTGGTTTCACGACACGGCACCAGGCCGATATCGGGCGCCACTCGCAACCGGCCGACGAACTCGGAGGCGCTTGGCCGGAGCAGACCAAACTTGGCCGCGCCGAGTGTCAGCGTTTCCATGGCGCGAATCGCTGCGCCCTGCACCTCGCCGGTGGTCGCGTCCACGCCGGAGGGTACGTCCACCGAGAGCACGAGTAGCCGCTTGGCGTTGACCTGCGCAATTACCTGCATCCAGTCCGCGTCGAGTGGCCGGTTGAGCCCGATGCCAAACAGGCCATCGACAACGAGCGCCGGGGCGGGGTCGAGATCGAGCGGGAGTTTTTGGCGCGTCTTGGCCGGGTCGGTGACGCTGAGCAGACTGACCTCGCGCCCCGGCAGATGCCCGGCCATGGCGCGCACATCGTCGCCGTTGTGGCCCTTGCCGGCGAGCAGCAGGACGGAATCGCCGAGCCGGGTGAGCTCCATCACATGGTTCGCAAGTACCTCCCCTACCTGGGCGATGACTTCCTCCTCGGTCTTGCCGGACTCCCACGTCGCCGCCTCCCAGCGACGCATCTGCTCCACGGTGATCACTGGCAATGGCATGACTCCGGCAGCGTAGTGCGGCCGCCAAGCGGGAACAAGCGCCTGGTCAGGTGGTTGGGAAAAGATTGCACCGGGGTGGGGTGGGTGTAGGTTTTTTGTATCCGTTGATATGCTGGGGTTCAGAACCAACCATTGGAGCCGGCGCGAGTTTCTCTCAGTGGGAAGCTTGGGGCTGGGCGGCTTGGCGCTGCCGGACCTGCTCCGCGCGGAGGAGGTTGTCAAGAAGGCGGGCGGCCTAGCCAGGGACAAGTGCGTCGTGTTTCTGTTCCAGCACGGCGGGCCATCGCAATACGAGACGTTCGACCCCAAGATGAGCGCGCCGGCCGGCATCCGCTCGATGACCGGCGAGATCCCGACGACGATCCCGGGCATCACGTTTGGCAGCACGATGCAGCGCCTGGCCAGGCTGGCGCACAAGTTTTCCATCGTGCGCTCGTTCACCACAGAGAGCAATGCGCATGACTCGAAGCCGATCATCAGCAAGCGCTACTCGGCGGGGGCGCATGTCGGCTCGCATTACGCCCGTGTCGCCGGCGCGAACAATCCGCGCAACGGTATGCCGCGCAACCTTTCGCTCTTTCCGCGCGCGGTGGACGACTCCGCCGGACCGGCGTTCATGGACTTGGGCCGCTTCGACAGCACCGGGCCACTGGGCTCGTCCTACATGCCGTTCGTGCCGAGCGGCGAGGGGAACCTCAAGCGCGATATGCAGCTGGCCATCGATCCCACCCGGCTCGATGACCGTCGCAGCCTGTTGTCCAGCCTTGACCAATGGCGGCGGGTGATCGGCGAGAGTGATATTGCCGAGAGTGTTGACCGGTTCCAGTCTCAGGCCTATCAAACGCTCACGGGAAGTGTATCGGAGGCATTCGACATTACGCGCGAAGACCCCAAGCTGATCGAGCGATACGACACGTCGAGGCTGATGGATGTCTCTCGCATCAGCAAAAAGTGGAACAACCATCCGCGCTATGCCGAGCACGTGAACAGCCTCGGCAAGCTACTGCTGCTCGCCCGGCGCCTGGCCGAGCGCGGCGCGGGCTTCATCACCATCACCACCAACTTCGTGTGGGACATGCACGCCGACGCGAACAACGCCACGATGATCGAGGGCATGGGCTACGTCGGGACGCCGTTCGACCACGCGGTAAGCGCGTTCATTGAGGACGTAGAGGCGCGCGGGTTGCGCGACAAAATTCTACTCGTCTGCTGTGGCGAGATGGGCCGCACGCCCAAGGTGAATGCCCGGGGCGGACGGGAGCACTGGGCCGGCGTGGCGCCGCTGCTCCTTTACGGTGGAGGACTGCGGATGGGCCACGTCGTCGGCTCCACAACCCGCGACGGCGGCGAGCCGGCCAGCGACCGCATCACCATCCCAAATCTCTACGCCACGATCATGGACACCGTGCTGGACACCGGCACGCTCCGCGCGATGGCCGGCATCCCGCCCGAGGTGCAACGCGTCATCCACGGCGCTGACCCAATCAGTCAACTCCTCTAGACTTCAATCCACCGCTTTGCCAAGGGCCTTGTCGATGAAGTGGTAGGCTTCGTCGCGGACTTCAACGGGGAAGTCGTGCTTGCAGTCGGGCGTGCGGAGCTGCAACGCGGTCGATTGGCCAAGCAGCCTGTAGACACCGCGTGCCTTGGAGATGGCTTTCTTCACGCCGCGCACGTCGAAGTTGGAATCCCGAAGTGGCGAACTGGAGAAGAACGAACGCGGGGCGAGCGCAGCAACCACCTCGTAAAAATCGAACGGCACGCGGTTGGGATCGAGATTGTAGCGCGTCTTGAGCAGCGGCATGTAGCGGTCGCTCGTCCAGCCCTTGATATTGCCGCCGTAGTAGTCGTGGAATGGTGTCCAGCCGCAGCTAGAGACGACGACCTTGATGCGCGGGTCGAACACGCCGACGAACATCGCGTTGTGCCCGCCGAGCGAGTGGCCGATCGCGCCGATACGTCCGGGATCGACCTCGGGCAGCGACTGCAGCAAATCCACGCAGCGCATGTGGTTGAAGATGCCCTTCATCGTACCGGAGACATAGTCGTCCGACTCGAAGTCGTATGCGTAGTCGCCGAACGACGGGTAGTCGGGCGCGATGACGACGTAGCCGCGCTTGGCCAGTTCGTAGGCGTAGGCGCGGTTGGGGACGCCGCCTTTTTTAGTGACACGATGCTTGCCGAGTGGCGAGGTGGGGTGCAGCGCGAGGATGGCTGGCCGCTTGGTCAAGCGCCTGGTCTTGGGGCGATAGAGCAGGGCGGGGAGCCGGTCGTTTTTCTCGGTGGCGAAGTCGATGCTCAACCGCGTGAAGCCCTCGCCGTCGGCTTGATCGCGGACGCGCAGGTCGAGCGGCGAGGGCTTCACGCGGCTTGGCAGCGGCCCCATGGCAAGCTGCATACCCTCGACTATTTGCCGCCGCCGCTTGGCCCAGTCGGCGGGGGTGTTGACCGGGTGCACGCCGCCGTTTGGGTCGCGGTAAGCGAGCAGCCGTGAGTGGTCGATGCCGCTTGACTCGGCGGCCAGGAACGACAGCACGCCGGCGAGTAGCAAAAGCGTAACCAGCTGCTTGGTCATCTCGTGTTTCGGCGGCGTAGCAGTTGCATGGGGATACTGGTAATCAGCATGAGCACCAAGCCGATGATCAGGACGTTGGCGATGTACCACGGCCATCCGCCGATCACGAGTGGGTTGTCCACTTCCGGCGGCGTACAGAGATACATGTAATTTGCATCAGTCAGCCAGTTCACGAGGCCAATCGGCAGCATCACGACAGCAATGAAGAGGAATGTGCGGGCCAGAGCACCCCGGCTCGTGATCATGCCGTCCACGACGACATTCCACAGGGCGAACATGACAATTAGAGCGTGGTGGATGAAGTACACAACGTATTCGGTGAGGTTCTCCAAGTCGCTTAAATTGGGTGTCAGCAAGGCCTGCAGCACTGCGGTTGTGCCGGTTAAATAGGCGAACTCAAAACAGAAACGGTTGCGCGTGACCATCCCGATGGCGGCGATCACCAGTCCATAGTTGCAGAGGTGCAACGGCAAATCCTCGGTCAAGCTGAGTCCGCGCAGGCTGGCGCGGTTGCCGTAATCGACGAGTTCCTGCGCGATCGTGAACACCACCAGCGTCCAGACAACGCGGCGCCGGTTCGTCGCCGAGAGACACCGGCCAATGAGTGGCACGCAAATGATAGCCAGCAACGACAAGCCAAGCGCTGCGAGGTGCGGCGTGTCAAACAGGCGAAGAGCCTCGCTGAAGTCGCTTGGTGGCGGGGATTCGTTCAACGGAATGCCTCCTTGGCTAGGCGCTTGGCCGAGCGGCTACTCACCCATGAGCCTGGCCAGCGTTGGCTCGATCGACTTGGCCCAGATTTCGTAGCCATTCGGGGTGAGGTGAAGGAAGTCCGGCATGATGTCCTTTGCGATACTGCCGTCTGGACTGACGAAGGTTTGCCCGATGCGCAGGAAGGTCACGTGCGGCCGGGAGTCGAGCCGGGAGAGCACCTGGTTGACTTGGAGAATCTTTCCACGTTGCGCGTTGATGCGCTGGCCGCGTGGGAATATGTCGAGCAGCAGGATTTCTGTCTTGGGCAGCTTGGCGCGGAGCTTCTCAATGACCGCAGTCACGCCGTCGATCATCTCCTCGGCGGTGTTGCGGCCGTTGCCCGAGTTGTTCGTGCCGATCATGACGACAGCGACCTTGGGGCTGATGTTTTTAATATTACCGTTGTCGAGCCGCCACAGGACATGCTCTGTTCGATCGCCGCCGATGCCGAGATTCACGGCATTGCGCTTGGTGTAATACTTCTCCCAGACCGCCTTGCCCTTGCCCTCCCAGCCGTGCGTGATCGAGTCGCCGATGAAGATCAAGTCGACGTTGCCATTGGCCACGCGCTGGTTGAATGCCTCGTGGCGGTTCATCCAGCCGCCGCTGCGCGGCGCGGGGCTCACGGCGGAGTGCGCTGGCTTGTCGTCCTCCGCGTAGAGACCGATGAACAGAAAAAATATTGCAAACATAGTCGTCAGGGCTTTCATGTGTGCGAAAGCTATCAACAAGCCCTTGCCCGGTCGAATACAAATGGAGAAACGATCATTCAACCTTTGGAGTACGCCGGCAAAGCGCAGCGCCGCCGGCGTTTTCGGCGAGGCTAAACCCCAATCGAACATCCAAAACGGTGTTGCGCTTCTCTTGTTCTCCTCGAACTCGAAAGTCGACAGTGAATAAAACCCGATGCCTTCCGCCGGAGTCTGTGATTCCTCGCGATGTTTGTGTGTAATCCTCTAAGGTTGAACTGTTGAAGGCGAAAAAAATGAAGAAAGTTGGAGCGGGCGATGGGAATCGAACCCACGTGTGAAGCTTGGAAGGCTTCCGTTCTACCATTGAACTACGCCCGCAACCGAACGCAGCGTATCAACCCGGCTTGCGTTGTCAATCTACCTTCTTTAACCTGATCGCCAGTGAGTTCTTTGCTGCTCAAGGGAGGACGCCTGATCGACCCCGCTAATGGACGGGATGAAAACGCCGACCTGTTGCTTGTTGACGGGAAGGTGGCATCCATCGGCGCTGATGCGCCCGGCCAGGCACCGGAGGGTACGCAGGAGATTGACATTGCAGGCAAGGTCGTCTGCCCGGGGTTGATCGACATCCACGTTCACTTTCGCGAACCGGGCCAGACGGCCAAGGAGACCATCGGCACCGGCGCGGCGGCGGCGGCCCGAGGCGGTTTCACCACCGTTGTCTGCATGCCAAACACCAGCCCGGCGATCGACAATCCCGGGACGGTGGCGCTGATTCAGGACAGTGCTGAGCGCCTGGCCAAGGTCAATGTACTGGCCATCGGCGCGATCACGAAAGGCATCGCCGGCGAAGAGCTCTCACCGATCGGTTCGCTCAAAAATGCCGGCGTGGTTGCCATCAGCGACGACGGGCATTGCGTGCAGGACAACGACCTGATGCGGCGCGCGATGGAGTACGCCACGATGTTCAACCTGCCGGTGATGGATCATTGCCAGGACTACTCGCTCGTAGGTGCGGGTGTGATGCACGAGGGCTACTGGAACAACACGCTCGGCCTGTCCGGTTGGCCAAGCGCGGGCGAGGAGATGATCGTCGCGCGCAACATTTTGCTCGCGGAAAAAACCGGCACGCACGTTCACTGCCAGCATATGACCGCCGCAGGGAGCGTGAGGCTCATTCGCGAGGCCAAGTCGCGAGGCCTGCCGATCTCCGGCGAGGCCTGTCCTCATCACTTCACGCTGACTGACTCGGCGGTCGCCGGCAGCGACAAGTTTTGGCCCGAAGACGGCAAGGGCGTCTTTAGCGCGGGAGACGGCGGGCAACCGGCCTGGCCGGAGTACGATACGAATTTCAAAATGAACCCGCCGCTTCGATCCGCCGCCGATCGCGAAGCGGTGATCGAGGGCGTCGCCGACGGCACGCTGGAAATCATCTCAAGCGATCACGCGCCGCATTGCGACTACGAAAAGGAGGTCGAGTTTGCCAACGCACCGTTCGGCGTCACCGGTCTGGAGAATGAGTTGGCGGTGTCGCTGATGCAGCTTTATCACAGCGGCCGGATGCCGCTCAGTGACGTGATCGAGCGGTTGACCGTCGCGCCGGCGAAGCTGATCCACCTCGACCGAGGCTCACTCGGTGTCGGCGCCGTGGCGGACGTGACTGTGTTCGACCCTGATGCCGAATGGGTGTTTCGCCGCGAGGATACCGCCAGCAAGGCGGTCAACAATCCGTTTTATGACTGGACGCTCAAGGGGCGCAACGTCATGACGATCGTCGCCGGGGAAATTGCCTGGCGATGAGCCGGCCCCGCGACGATCGCCGGCGCATTCTTCTGCTCACCGAGGGGCGTACCACGCCGCTCTCCGCCAAGACCGCGACAGGCGTCATTCGCTACGGCCGCGGCCGGGTCGTTGGCCTCATCGACTCCACCCAGGCCGGTCAAACCGCCGGGGCGCTGCTCGGTGTCGGTGGCGATATTCCGGTTTGTGCCTCGCTTGGCCAAGCACCGGAGGCTGACACGCTGATCATCGGTATTGCGCCGGCCGGCGGTGCGCTCACCAGGGGGATGCGCGGCGTGATTGGCGAGGCGATCGGGCGCGGGATGCATGTCGAGTCCGGCATGCATTATTTTCTGAGCGACGACGAGGAGTTCGTGCGCCTGGCCGGGCGAAGCGGTGCGACGCTCACGGATCTGCGCAAAAACACCGAGCGCGACGTCGCCCGATTCGAGGCGTTCGACCCGGACTGCCTGCGGCTGCACACGGTCGGCAACGACAGTTGTGTCGGCAAAATGCTCGTGAGCGTCGAGTTGGCGCGCGGCTTGGCCATGGCCGGTTGCGACACCAAGTTCGTGGCCACCGGCCAGACCGGGATGTTGATCGAGGGTGATGGCTGTGCGGTGGACTCGGTGGTGTCGGATTTCGTCGGGGGCGCGACAGAGCGCCTTGTTTTGGCGGCCCAGGGCCACGAGGCGATGGTCGTTGAGGGGCAAGGCAGCCTCGCCAACCCACGCTACTCCGGCGTGACGATGGGCCTGCTGCACGGCTGCCTGCCGGACGGCCTAGTGCTGTGCTACGAGGCGGGCCGGACAGA
>Ga0315328_10000669_pt1 | contig 15144 bp, 11 predicted proteins | sample M120032315metaG_FD_203462 | JGI IMG/M metagenome (GOLD analysis project Ga0315328, IMG submission 203462) | Ammonia-oxidizing marine archaeal communities from Monterey Bay, California, United States - M1 200m 32315 | ecosystem: Environmental > Aquatic > Marine > Intertidal zone | place: USA... | reverse complement strand
CCGAACAGCTTCTCAGCGCTCTTTTTGGCTTCATCAACCTGAGTATCCGGTTGCCGGTTTGGTTTTAGTCCATCTTTTAACGGCCGAGTGTCCTTGTTATCTTTCTTAAACTTTTTCATACGTGTTTTCCTAAAAAGATATAGCCCCTCATACTATAAATAACTGAACATATGGCATCGACCAAATCTAATGCTGAAATCCTGACATATAACAGAATTTAATTCTACCTCAATAATCATAGCATGAGAAATACATAACTGCGTGGTGGTCAATTAATTTACACTATATAGGGGCTAGAACAATAAGAGCTTGATTGCTTCTATTCCATCATAAACGCAATAAATGTAAATTTTTTAAGCAGGCGAAACGCAAAAGGATGCAGACAATATCACCACTCCAACACTGAGAGTGACTTATTTCTTTGAGGCCAAGCTAATTTTCAGTTTTAGAACGAAGGAGCATTAATTTCTCTTTAAAAAATTGAATACTTAGATATGTAATTTGGATTCTATGTTACATAATGTTGTAAATTCTGATACGTTTCACATAGTTCTGGAATGTCCAGTATGTCTTTTTTGTACATCAATAACGTGTCCTTGTAGTAGTTTGTTTTTACAGTAGTTTGCTTTTGAGTACTCCATATCTTTGTTTAAAATTTTTGGAGGAATAGGATGAATAAGAAGTATTTCGCGTGTTTAGGTTCTGCGATTGCAGCAGCGACCTTCAGTCCGCATAATTCTTTTGCGCAGAATCAAGAAATTGAAGAAATCGCAGTTACAGGAACAAGAATCAGGGGAATTAACCCAGATAGCTTTTCGCCTGTATCAATAATCAGTCAAGAAGATATCCAAATCTCCGGATCAATATCTATCGGGGAGTTGCTGCAAGAAATGCCCTCCCAAGGCTCCGGGCTAAACAGAAACTACAATAATGGCGGGAGTGGAGCAGTCCGAATGGACTTTAGAAACCTCGGCTCCGGCAGAACCCTTGTCCTCGTTGATGGAAAGCGTTGGATTAATAGCGGCGGCGGAGCAAATAGCTCTGTAGATCTAAACACAATTCCTACCTCCGCTATCTCAAGAGTCGAAATCTTAAAAGACGGAGCATCCGCTGTATACGGCTCTGACGCAATAGGCGCAGTAATTAACATAATTACCAAGGACGATTTTGAGGGAGTCGAATTCCAAGCTCAAACTGGTGAATATTTTGACGGCGGTGGTTTAGCCAACAACTATCAAGTAACTGCAGGGACTTCATTTGACCGCGGATCTTTTATGCTGGGCGCATCCTTAGTCGAGATTGAAGATCTTCACAATTCAGAACGGAAAGAAACGGCCGCAAGACCTTCCTCAGGAGGTTCGTCCGGCACTCCGCAGGGACGCTTAGCATACGGCGGTGTGGTTCCAGGTTGCAGTAACTTCACTCCTAGTGATGGAACAAGCGGAGCATCCGCATCCGATTTTCGTTGCTGGACTAGCCCAGACGATCGGTTTAATTACAATCCGTACAACTATGTAGAAACCCCCAACGAAAGAGTAAATTTATTTGCTAAGGGCCGTTTCAACCTAACTGGCAACACCGACCTTACATTAAATGGTACCTACCAGAATCGTGAATCAGATCAGCTACTTGCTCCTATGCCGCTTTTCTATGGATTTGGTGATTTCGGTGGTGGCGAGGGTATTTCAAGAAATAACCCTTACAACCCTTTTGGGCTTGAACTCTGTGACCTTACTGGTAAATCTGTCGAAGGCAAGACTTGCAATGCATCTAACTACCCAGATGGCTACGCCAGTGGATGGCTTGGGCGCAGACTATTAGAGGCCGGAAATAGAAACTATGTCCAAGACATGCAAACTTACCGTTTCGAAATGGGCATTGAGACAGAAATTAATGGCTGGGACGTCTCGGGCTACGCTATTACGGGCCAAAATAAAAACGTCACGACAACCAATGGGTTGTTAAACACCGGCAACATAAAGACGGCATTGGCGGGAGATTGTGCAAGCCCTTGCGTGCCATTAAATCTTTTTGGTGGACAAGGTGCGGACAGCGCATATCTTGGCGACGGCCTATGGAGTGGCTCAGGTTCAATTACACCGGAAATGGTCGACTACATTACTTTTGAGGCCCACGACACCGGCCAAAATGAAATGAAGAGCTTTGGCTTCGATGTGGCCGGTGAACTAGCAGAGCTTCCTGCTGGAACTGTCGGACTAGCGTTCGGTTATGAGTTTCGTGAAGAGAAAGGATATTATTCTCCGGATGCTTTTATCGCAGCCGGTTTGTCTTCGGGTAACGCTTCGAGTCCTGTTTCCGGCGAATATGATGTCGATGAATGGTATGTAGAAATTGCGGTTCCTATCATAGAAGGCCTTGACCTCAGTGCCGCAACTAGATTCTCTGACTACTCAAGTTTCGGTAACACAACCAACAGCAAAATTGGTCTAACTTTCTCACCGAATGAGATGGTTACGTTTAGAGGAACCTATTCGGAGGGATTCAGGGCACCATCCATCGGCGCCTTGTTTAGCGGTAATAACGACAGTTACCCAGACTTGGCGGACCCATGCGACGTGAATGCAAGTAATTTTACTGGTGGTGCAGGGGGTACTCAAACTGGTCGCTGCGCGGCAGATGGTGTTCCAGCTGGATTTACACAACCTAATACGCAAATTCGGACGACCGTCGGCGGTAACCCGAATACTCAGCCGGAAGAATCGGAAAGCTTCAATTTTGGCGTCGTAGTCAATCCGTTAGACAACCTTACTGTCTATCTTGATTATTATGAAGTTGAAATCACGGATACTATTTCTTCCATTGGTTCCCAGTTAATTCTTAACGGATGCTATCAGGGTACAAATCCTGGCTACTGTAACTTAGTTACAAGACTACCAACTGGTTTTGTGAAAGATCTGCGAAATACCACTAACAACATAGGCAAACTCGAAACTTCTGGTTACGAAATTACAGCCATGTATGACTGGGAAAGCAGCTTTGGTAGCTGGCGAGCTGTTGCAGACTTTGCAATGTTAGATGACTTTGATGTAACTAAGGCAAATGGTTCAGTTGAACACTATGCTGGCCTTGTTGTTGGAAACGCCAGAGATCAATATAAGGATGTTAAAGGCAACCTGCAGTTATTCTGGTCTAGAGGTGATTTTTCAGCTTCGGCGACAGCACAGTACCATGGAGAAGCTGACGGTGTTGCCTCGGCGCCACCAAAAACTTTAGCTGATGGATCTAAAGACGCCGGCGACTCAAAAACGGGGCTAGATGCTACCTGGTATTTAGATATACAGGCCTCGTATAACATGGAAGGTCTTAATTCTATACTTTCAGTTGGAATTGATAATCTGTTTGATGAAGACCCACCATTCTTTTCAGATAGCTTTGCCAATGACTTCGACCCTTCGTACAGGACTTGGGGTTCTCAGTTTTGGTATGCTCGAATCACTACTCGGTTTTAAACTATAGCCGAGTAGCAGAAGAGTAGTTGCTGTTAAAATTAGAAGCCCGAGCTTATCCGAGTTCGGGTTTTTTTATTTGACTAAATTTTAAAGTTTTTAAAAATTTTATATTCTGCATGGAACTAATTACCCAGAGTAGGAAGAGACCATTACAGCTAAAGGAGTCGATGGCTTGAAAATGTCACATAAGACCTGTATACCAAGGCTTATTATTAAATTGAAGCGGATAACCCGCAATTTTTAATATTAACTAAAACAAACATTTTCAATATTCAAAATAGAGGATGCAATAATGTCAGAAAAAATTGATGATTTCCGCTTCGTTCATGTTTCCAATGTTTACTCTCAAAATGCTGAAGGACAGCTAGTCAGCCAAGTAAATTGGAAATCTGAAACTGATATGGCTGTTTATGGAGAAGTTTGGTCGACCCTTACTTTTTTACAGAATTATGAAACTCCAGATGCTGAAAGTGGCGAAGTCAGTTTTGCAGGTGAAGCATTTCACGCTGACGGTACAAAGACGATTGGCTTCCAAAAAGGAACATGGAAAAAAGCAGGCGATCACGTTTGGGAACTTGAGATGACAGGGAAAGATAGCCGAGAAGGTGACCTGAAGACGGTCAGCCGAATTTCTTTAGAAACCCTTATATGGGAAGGCTCTGTCTTCCGCCTATAACAACTTATCAATACAAATTGAAAAGAGTTAATTAATCCGGAAGAGATTGCAGGTAAAAATATCTCTTCCGGGTCTAACAATTAATTTAGAAAACATAAACATTTGCTGATTCCTCTAAAGTTGCTAACGCATGAGATTGAGGAAGTGCACTGATAGATAAAGGTGGATTTGAAAAAAATCGCTAAAAGTTTAGATATAAGGCCGATACAGTCAATATCTAATTTTTGAGGAAGGGATTAATCATGGATGTTATTGACACTAGCGCTTTCGCTCTATTTTCTGTGGTAGTGGTTTATTTTGGAATGAAAATTGATGACAAGCTACAGCAGAGAGCAGAAAATATAGAAATGCATGACCCAGATAAAGACCTTCCCGACTCGTTGTCCTAATTCCACTGTGCTTTCCATTTCTGTTAACGCAAAATTAACTCAGAGAACACTAGCTGAACTCTAAAATCCTTCACTCCACTAATTGCTCCCGAACCGAAAATATCCAGGGATTATTGGATTCAACCAGTACGTTTGCCCAGTGGACCGAAGGGGGGGCGCACCCCTCAAGGCGCGTAAAGTTTTCAACCAGAAGCGAATAGATTATTTTGAACAAACTACTAGCAACAGTAATCCTAGTCTGCTATTTGGTTGCTGCTAATGCCGGCGAGATCTCTGGTAGGGGCCTATAAAATTACCCGATGGACAACGCAAGAGGACACAGCACTTGGCTCGTAATCTAAAACACTCCACCCAACTTGGCAGCTTGCTACTCTCCACGGCTCTAATATGCTCTTTTGCACAGGCCCAAAACACCACTCGCCCCGACCTGGAGGGTGTCTGGAGCAATGCTTCGCTGACCAATCTCACGCGCCGGTCGGGTGTGGATACATTGGTGGTGACGCCTGAAGACGCCCAAGTTATTGCTGCCAGCATACCGATCGGTGGCATTGAGGGTGGGTTCGATGAGGATGATGGTGTCAATAACACGCCTGAGGCAGGCGCGGAAGATTTCGGCGCAAGAGCATATAATCACTTCTGGGTGGACCCTGGCTCTAGTCTTGCGCTGGTGAAGGGCGAATTTCGAACTTCTTACATAATTAATCCGGAGAACGGGCAGGTGCCACGTCTGGAAAACCCGACTGCGGACTATCGGCGCACTAATTTCGGCAGTCGCTATGTCACCGGCATCGGTAATGCTGACGGCCCCGAGGCCCTGCCTCTTTCTGAGCGTTGTATTCTTTCCGAAGGCAGAGCTGGCCCATCGATGCAGAGCGGTTTGTACAATAACAACTATGAGTTCGTGCAGACTGATGATTATGTGATGATCAACGTAGAACAGATGCACGATGCGCGAATCATTCCTATCTTTGACTCGGCTACGGAGGCCCGCGACAATCGCCGGCCGGAGGTCTTGCAGCAATACATGGGAGACTCTGTAGGCTGGTATGAAAATGGTGCTCTGATAGTAGAGACAATCAATGTCAATCCACAACAGATGCAGCAAAGCTCTACCGCCATTACTAAGAATGGCAAAGTGACTGAGCGCTTTACACGTTATTCTGATACTGAGATTGTCTACCGCTTTACCGTGGAAGATTCTGATCTTTACAGCCAACCCTGGACGGCAGAGCTTAGTTTTCATGACATTGGGGGTCAACTCTATGAGTATGCTTGCCACGAAGGGAATTACTCTATGTCGGGATCTCTTGCTGGTGCACGGCGATTAGAAGCTGAACAATAGAGCCAGTATCAGTCGATTCCGATTTACGAGAATATTACAGAAAAGTAATTGACCTGTGACTCTATTCCTAACTCTCGGTGGGCGTGTGACATGCACCCAGTGTAACGCACTGAAAATCACCTATTTTGGTATCTCCAAAGCTATCCCAGATAGCCAATATTTGTAGTATCTTCTGGGGTCATCTAATTACTCATCTGGTGTTATTTAACTTTCATTTGAAACCTTGTAACTTTTCGTAAAAAAAGTCTTACAGGAGAGAAAATTATGAAGCAGTTTTATACCGAAGCTCAAAGAACACTTCAGAATGAATTTAGGACTAGAGACCTTGCCGAAAGAATCAAAGAAGCTGTTGTAACCGAGGTTTTATCAGATCAACAAGCAGCATTCATTCACTCTAGAAATATGTTTTATTTATCAACTGTCGATGAACTAGGATATCCATCCTGCTCTTATAAAGGCGGAGATATTGGGTTTGTAAGAGTCATTGACCCCAAGACAGTTGTTTTTCCTAACTATGATGGCAACGGTATGTTCATGTCTACTGGAAACATACAAGCAAAGTCAAAGATCGGTTTACTTTTTATTGATTTCCAAACGCCTCAAAGAATTCGCGTTAGAGGTGAAGCAAAGTGTATTAAAGAAGGCCCGATTTTAAAAAGTTATCCCGGAGCAAATTTAGCTGTGGAATTAACAGTAAGTAACGTATGGGTAAATTGTCCTCGCTATATTCATCGAATGGATTTGAGTGATCAATCACCTTACATACCAGCAAAAGACGGCACGATTCCACTAGCCTTATGGAAACGCGTTGATCTTGTTCAAGATGTAATAACTGATAAAGACAGAGCAGAAGCAGAATCTTTGGGAATCATTACAATCGATGAGTATGAAGCTAATGTTGCGAACGGTAAGCTCCTCTAGTTGTTATCAGAAATCCCACTTCCTTGGTAGCCAATATCTATAGTATCTTCTGGGTATGAATATGAAGAAACTCCTTCTATTCGCAGCGCTCACTTCGTGAGCAAAAAAATTATGAATACTGCATTTACTTAATTTTTATGACAATTTTTAAGAGGTATAAGAAATGGGTGAAAAAATATCTGATTTTGAACTTAAATTCCAAAGTAGTACTCAGCGGCAGGACGGTGATAATCTAGTTGTGGATGTAAACTGGGCGACCGAGTCTGGCCATGAGATTTATGGGGCTGTTTTTAGTACTACCACTTTTACACATAACATTAATGATCCAGATGCAGAATCTGGAGAAGTTAGTATGGCCGGGCAAGGCATGTTACCGGATGGGACTCGTATAATAGGATTACAAAAGGGAACTTGGCAGAAAGACGGTGACCACAAAATCAAAATAACATTGAGAGGTCGGGATTCAAGAGATGGTGACGTGTACTCTGAGAGTCGTATGGCCCTTGAGACATTGACCTGGTCAGGAATAGTTTATAAGGCATAAAAACTAATCAGCCAGCCTTGTGATTCAATTCAATGACAATTCCTTGGCTGGCTGATTGAGCCCTATCGTATTATCAAAATTAAATGAATAAACCACTAACAACAATAACCCTACCCTGCTTTTCTGTTGCTGCTAATGCGGATGTATTATGAAGATCGGTCACTAATCGTTGCTTAAACAGAAGGCGCAAAGAAATAGTCTGTCTAATGCTGGCTTTTTTAGCCCTATAAAAGTTTTGAACTTAAATAAGCCCCGGGAGATGCTCAGTGCTGTCGCCAAATTCTTCCAGTGGCACATCAAGCCCATCGGCGATTGATAACAGCATATTTGTCATGGGCGTTCCGTCTGCAACACGCAAATGTTTGCCCCCTTTCAGTTTGCCGCTACCTCCACCAACCAGCACTGTTGGCAGATTATCATGTAAGTGCGCATTAGAATCGCTCAAACTAGAGCCAAAAAGTACGAACGAATTATCTAATAAAGAACCAGAGTCATCTTGAGACTCTCGCAGTTTTCCTAAAAGATAAGAAAACATTTCTACATGATGCTGATCAATCTGCTGTAACCTAGCCATACGCACAGGATCATTTTGATGATGTGAAAGGCCGTGATGAGCATCTGGTACACCGATGGAAGGATAAGCTCGATTTCCTCCTTCGCGGCTATACATGAATGTTATAACCCGGGTTAAGTCTGCCTGGAAAGCGATCGCAATCAGATCACTCATAATTTTTACGTGGTCTTCGAAAGAAGGTGGAATTCCCTCTGGCCGATCGAGCGTAGGTAATTCTCCTGCCTCTCTTTGTTCAACATTTTGTATGCGACGTTCGACTTCTCGCACTGAGTCCAAATAGTCAGACAGCTTACTTCTGTCTGAAGCTCCTAGTCTTGGCGTAAGCCGTTGAGTGTCTTGCAACACGAAATCCAACAAGCTTCGGTTCTGCCGCAATTGAATAGCGCGCGCTTCCGGATCAGTGGTGTCACCACTACCAAATAGTTGTTCGAATACTCTTCTGGGATTGGTTTCATAGGGAAGCGGAAGTGTCGGAGAACCCCATGAAATAGTATTACTATAGGCACAGCTGTAACCGGAGTCACAGCCGCCAACCATTCTTACATCTTGTAAACCAATCTCTAATGATGGAAGCGGTGTAGTCTGGCCAATTTGTTGCGCCAACAACTGGTCTATCGATTGTCCATTACGAATATCGGCACCTCGAGTTTTCTTGGGGTGTGCTCCGGTCAACCAACTTGCCCCAGCTCTCGCGTGATCACCAGGCCCATCACCCAATGCTTCGCCATTTCTATGGGCAAGACCACTAACGACAACAGTTTGATCCCGAAATGCTTGAATCGGCTCTAGTGTTTTTGAAAAAGCAAAATTGGAACCATTCTCGGATGGCGTCCAATCATTCATAATGATGCCATTGGCCGTATAAACAAACGCAGCTCGAGTGACGGGTTTCTCGGCAGCAGCAAAGGCTGGCGTCATTGCATCTAAATAAGGTAAAGCTACAGTCGCTCCTACACCTTGTAGAAAAGTACGTCGGGATAGATGTTTTCTAGTTACCATCTCAAGCCTCCGGTATAGTTCTCATGCGGAAAGGAATACTACCAACAATGCCATCTATAAGTGCGGAAAATCGGTAGTTGGATGCCTCTACTAACCGACGCACCTCCCTAAGCGCCGGCCGATCAGAAGGCTCGAGGCCTCGACCTATAGCGTAGGTAAGAAGTTTCTCTGCAAAAGTTTCCACGAATTCATCTTTTCTTGTTAATAGGATACTACTCAATCCATCAAGACCATCAACGACCGTGCCATCCGGAAGTGATCCAGAATCGTCAACTTCTACACCATCTTCTGTTATTCGTTGCCGTCCCACAGCATCAAATGACTCCAATGCAAAGCCAAGGGGATCTAATCGGTTGTGGCAAACTCCACAGGCTGGATTAGCCCGATGTTGTTCTAATGCCTCTCTTAAACTTCCCGCTGAGATTTCCGCTGAATCATCTAACGCTGGAACATCAGGTGGAGGGGGTGGAGGTGGTGACCCTAGGAGGTTTTCTAAAACCCATTTACCACGAAGCACCGGTGACGTTCGAGTAGGATAAGAAGTAATCATTAAAACGCTACCCTGCCCTAGCACGCCGCGCCTGCCTGTATCTCTTAGCGACACACGCCGAAAGTAACCTCCTTCGATGTCATCTATACCATAGTATTTGGCTAACCGTTCATTAACAAATGTGTAGTCTGCATTAATCAGATCGAGAACGCTGCGATCTTGTTTAATCATATTTTCAAGAAACAGTTCTGTTTCTTTTTGAAATGCATAACGTAATGAATCATCAAAATAATCATAGCGAGCCGGATCAGGATTCCAGTCTTGGACATTGCGTAAATGAAGCCACTGACCTCCAAAATTGTCTACTAAGGCCTTACTTTTTGGATCGGCAAGCATTCGCGCTAGTTGAGCAGAGAGAACTTCAGGGTCTTTTAACGCACCCTGTTCTGCCAAAGACAATAATTCTTCGTCCGGAATACTGCTCCAAAGGAAAAAGGAAAGGCGAGACGCTAAGTCGATATCCGAGAGCTCGTAGATATCACCTTGGTTTCCACCTGCTGGCACAGCTGGCACTCGATAGAGAAAACGAGGCGCTACCAGCAAGCCACTCAATGCCATTTCTATACCATATTCGAAACTGCCGCCGTCTGACCTTCCTTCTGAAAATAGAGCTATTAGAGGATCAATATCATTCTCTGTCACTGGGCCGCGATAAGCTAGGCGAGCTAGATTCGTAAGAATGCTGCGAGCACAAGTTATTTCATCATCGACTTGCTCTGGACGGCAAATGAAAATCCTTTGTTGGCTCTCCCGTATACCTACTCGAGTTGTTGCGTAAGGGCCGCCGACTAATACGTAATCAACAGAGTAATTAGAAAGATTATTCAGACTCCCTTCTGAAGTTGTTTCAGGAACTAAATACTCCTTTAGGAAACCAGCTGCAATTTCATGTTCGCCAGCCTCGAGTGTCAGTGGAATTTCATACAATCTGGTACCCTGTTCCGCTTCCAGGTTACTAAAATTTGCATCAATTAATTGTATTCGTTCACCATCAACTCTAACATCGAGTTGCGGTGCTGGCATATGAGCCATACGACGTCCTCTGACTCTGACTGTTATTGTGTAGCCCGCATGGAAAGGAAAAATATGATCAAACAAAATACCTCCACGGGAATTTAAGGGCAGACCATTGATGGCTTCATTGCGGGTGCCATCTTGTTGTTCATACCGCTCGACTATGGGCCTAGGAGTTAGAGTTCCCACGGCAAGACGACTCGCCCTTCGAGCTGCTGACACATACTTCTCTATATGCAACGGTGAAACCGTTAACACATCTCCAATATTGTCAAAGCCATAGCCGGAATCATCAGCTGGCAAATCTTCGGCGTGATCCAGATCTATTCCTAACAAGTCTCTTATAGCATTACTGTACTCTGCTCGATTTAGTCGATGAATTGCTGGTGCACCTGGATTCGGATTGATTGCAGATTGTTCATCCAACCGTGCTTCTAACCAAGAGACTAGTTCGAATCTGACTGAATCCGCTGGCTTCGGCATTCCTGCTGGAGGCATCTCTCCAGTAGCTAAACGCCGCAAGATTTTTTCCAGCACATTTGAATGCTCAGCTAGTTCCGAAGCAGTTACGCCCTCCAAACTCAAATCCGCTGTGCGCAATGCATCGTTATGACATACAACACAATACTGATTGAGCGTGTTATCCAGAAGCCGAACAGTGGAAATCTCCGGAGGTTGTTGGGCTAAAATAACGTCAGGAGAACCAACTAATGTCAGTCCTACAACCAGCAGCAGCCTGGGAAACATTTGCCTCATAAAGATTGATCATATAGCATCAAGCCGTCATGGGACAGCTCCTTCGCCTCTCTCTATTCTTCGCCTTTTCAATAGCTTCGTTTGCTGCCACGGCGCAGTCTGTCAATGAAAACAATTCAGCATACATACTCATAGAAGCTGTTCAACAGGTCAGTTACAACGAAGTCACAAAACTCATAGAGTCCGGGGTTGATGTGAACGCATCTCGTGCCGACGGATCAACCGCATTAAGTTGGGCAGCACAAAGGCCAGACATTCGAATTGTCACAGTACTTTTGGAAGCTGGCGCCGATCCAAACAGCAAAGATGAAAATGATGAGACTCCACTCTTATTAGCCAGCGCCCGCGGCAATCAACAAATTGTGGAGGCTTTAATCAATGCCGGTGCAAATATCAAGGTAAATAGATGGAGCGGCGACACACCACTTCATGTTGCCATATATGGTGGCAATCTAAATATCGTCCAGCTACTCATTGAAGAAGGTGCAGATGTAAACGCAATTGATTCACGTATGGGACAATCGCCATTGATGCGCGCAGCGGCGAGTGGAAACGAAGAAATAGCACGGGTGCTTATTGAAAATGGAGCAAATCTAAATGCCGCATCAAGTAAAGGTTTTCGGGCAATACACTTTGCTGCACTCTACGGTAAAAAAGGAATCGCCGAAATGCTCGTCAGTGCAAATGCTGAAACACAGATCCCAGCCGGCGAATCGGGTAGCCCTTTTCTTATCGCATTAAGTGAAGGGTATGAAGAAGTTGCTAGGCTTCTTCTTACAGACGACGTCAACGTCAACCTACGAAATTTAGATGGTTCGACACCACTTCATGAAGCTGCAGGAGCTGGCATGATGGAACTGACTCGAGATTTAGTTGAGCGAGGCGCAGATCTTACTGCGCGTCTTGGTACAATACCGGGAAATATATACGAACCTGGCCGAGGTGGCGGGACAACTCCTTTCCTTGCGGCAGCGAGGGGAGGACATGTAAATACGATGCATCTTTTACTATCAGCAGGAGCAAATCCTCATGACCAATCCGATGATGGTGCTGGTTCCGTGCTTTTTGCAACCCGCAGTTTAAATATTGAAGCAATACGGCTTCTGCTGGAATTGGATGCTGATGTAAATGCAACACCACCGAATCGTCCTACCGCTTTGCATACAGCAATACGATTCGGCGAAGATAGAATCGTGGAATATCTAGCAGACAATGGTGCCAATTTTGACGTGCAGGACCATAATAGGCGTACACCTCTTCAGGAAGCAGAGTTTGAAGCGCCGAGGAGTACAATTGAATTGATGCGGCGCTTATCAGCAGAGCAAAAGAACTAATTCGATCTAGTGGTAACCTATTTAGAAGCCTTTTTACGCAAGTGGCTCGCTAGTGGCATGTCGTCTGGCTTGTCTGGTAACACATTCACGTAAAAAGATCTCGCCAGTTATCCCAGCCGTCGTCATAGGCTAACGCTTCCAACGCTTTCCAATACTCACGCTCAAGTGCAATAGAACTTCTACCAGAAGCTAAAGTGATTAGTGCTTATGCTCGTCGTCTAGTGCCGCACGATAAACAGCCTCAACAACCTTAGCCCTATCAGGCTGTTCAATTAAACGTTTTTGAATGTCTAACTGCGAAGCCCTGATAGCCCCAGAGAAGGTCTGAGGCGACATGATAGGTTGTATGCCCGTATTACTTGGGCTTAAGGCGTTAGCTGCACCTCGGTGAGAAAGTCTGACATTGCCTGATTTGTTTCTTCTGGTGCTTCTTGCTGCACCCAGTGACCTATCTCAGGAATCAGGACAACATCTCGTAAGTCAGTCGCGACACGGCTCATAGCGCCGGTTAACTGTTCCTTGCTTGCACCACCAATAACCACATCCCTTTCGCCCGCAATAAAAAGCGTAGGTACATCGATTTTTGTCGCTGCAAGGTGCTCTGTAATTTCCCAATTACGCTGAAAGTTTCTATAGTAGTTAACACCGCCGCGGAATCCAGCCATCTCAAATTGGCCAACTACATAATTCAGATCTTCTTGAGTCAACCACCCAGGCAAACCGATTGGGGCACCCATTCGGCCTATCCAACCACCTGCCGAACGAGCCGGGTCGGTAATCGTTGGCTGCTTACGAGGGGATGTTGGTGACAGATAGAGCTGGCTTATAATCCCCATCGGATCGCTATCATATTCAGCTTCCGCTATTCCCCCAGCTTCATTGTGGTAAAGAATGTAATAAAAATTATCACCGAACTGTTCTTGCCATCCTGCCATTGGAGATTGTGGAGGCCTACCACCATAAGGAACACTCATAGCGATAAGTGCAGAAAAACGTTCTGGGTGAATCAGTACAGAATTCCAAGCAACGATCGCACCCCAATCATGACCAACCATAATAGCAGTTTCTTCACCGAGTGCGTCTAGAACTCCAACCATGTCTCCAGCAAGATGAATAATGTCATACTCATCAACATCAATAGGCTTATCGCTTTCGCCATAGCCTCGCATATCTGGCGCCACAACACGATAGCCTGCGTCAGCAAAAAATTTCAATTGATGGCGCCAGCTGTACCATGATTCTGGCCAGCCATGCGCAAAGAGTATAAGCGGCCCTGTGTCTCCAGCTTCAGCAATACGCATCCGAAGCCCATTGCTTTCAATAAATCGAAATGTAACTCCATCCACTGGCGAGGGCGTGATCATTGTATTCCCCTGAGCATAAATAAATGTTGAAAATAGTAAACAAATCGCTACAACTTTTAATGCGAAATATCTGCAATAGATTGCTAAAGCCATTTCTTTAGACCCCTGTCCGATTCTCTGAGGCACTCAGACTAACACAAGCCGAGCCGAGTACTCCATTAACGATAATAGCAAACTAACTTGAATATTCTTGGAGGAAAAGATGAGTCAAGAGGCCAGTTTTTGATACGTTTTGACTATTGAGTACACTACCTTGCTTACAGCCAAATTCTGAATTATTTACGGTAACTGCAGAAACGGCTATGCTCTTAATCCTTAGCTCGAATTTGCTTGGAGTAATTAGTGACCGAAGTTTACGATGTCCCTTATATGCAGAGAACGCGTGACTATTATCGCGCTCAGGGTTATACCAACGACTATCAATGGGCGCAAAACTCTGCGACGCCTTTTTGTATGCCTGCAAAACCACTAAGCGAATGTCGAGTAGGAATAGTCACCACAGCAATGCCGGATACAGATTTAGGCCGCAATAATCGCAAAATCCACTCAACTTTGGTCTCTCCTATTCCGGAATCGATGTACACAGAAGAGTTGTCTTGGCATAAAACTGTGACACATACCGATGACGTAAACAGCTTTATTCCATTAGAACAGTTAATGGTTTTGGAGGATGAAGGAGGCATAGGCGGTTTAGCCCCAAGGTTTCATTCAGTCCCAACGGAATACAGTCAACGCACCACACTTAAATATGATGCTCCCGAGATTCTCGCACGACTTAGGGAAGACGAAGTTGATATCGCTATCCTCGTACCCTTGTGACCAGTTTGTCACCAGACCGTGGGTCTGACCGCGCGACATCTTGAAGCCAACGGGCTACCAACCGTAATTATTGGCTCAGCCATAGATATTATTGAGCATTGCGGTGTACCTAGATTTCTTTATACTGATTTTCCGCTGGGAAATCCGTGTGGAGTTCCTTATGACCATGGAATGCAGTTAAGCATTATTAATCAAGCAATCGCCATGTTTCGATCAGCCTCTGAAGCCAATACCACAGAACGCACAACTTATATTTGGTCAGAAGATAATAGCTGGAGAGATGGTTATTCCAAGGTTGATAAGTCTAACCGCGAAGAGCTTGCCCAGCGCGGTGAGGCTCGGCGGCGCCTGCAGGCTGAAGAAAAAGCGGCAGGTCTGGAACGCTCGGCTAT
>Ga0315328_10000665_pt1 | contig 15168 bp, 19 predicted proteins | sample M120032315metaG_FD_203462 | JGI IMG/M metagenome (GOLD analysis project Ga0315328, IMG submission 203462) | Ammonia-oxidizing marine archaeal communities from Monterey Bay, California, United States - M1 200m 32315 | ecosystem: Environmental > Aquatic > Marine > Intertidal zone | place: USA... | reverse complement strand
GGGCCAACTATTGATACCACGATTGTGAGTGGGACGGCCACAGACCGAAATGTTATCAGTTGTAGGTGGGACAATGACCGTGACCAATGGTTACTTACTACCACCGACCCTACCTATGGTTGGTCTGTCGTTTCAGCGAATGCTACTTGGGATGACTTTCTTGACCAAACCGATAACTTTAAGCCACCCGCAGCCTTTGATGCGGCCACTTACTTCCCCATTACCATGAGTAACTCGCTGGACGGCCTTATTGTTTGGGGATTAGTGCAGACCGAAGCCACAGGGAAGGTAGGGATTCGCAGTAGCACTCCTACCACCTTTTCAACTTACACATGGGGACCCACAGGAAGTCAAGAAACATTCTCCTACGCTACCGACTCTAATTATTACGCCGTTCGCATTGATGGGACTACCGGACGCGAAGCCCGCGTATGGATTGATTATATGCTGTATGATGGAGTGGATGCCGTTATCGCTATGCAATTGCGGGATTGGGGAATGAGAGTCACCGTTGAAAATGTGGAGTGGTTCAAGGCAAGAGTTCTCCAAGATGGCGACCTCAAGGCTAAGGGAGAAGAAATAGAGCAATGGATGGAGGAGCAGGGCAAACAATACACAGATATGCTCAAGGCCAAGGAGCGCAGCGGAAGGCTCCGTAAGAGGCGTAGTCAAATATCGGCTTACAAGCGTGAAGTTGGAGATTTGATGACCCCTGACCAATTAGATACACAAGTTTATGATTTCGTGCCAAAAGGAATCGCTGCACAACAAAGGTTCAACAATTCCGAAGGTGCTCTCAAAGAAGTGCCTCCGGACTCAATTGAAGCCATGGTTGAGCGAGATTATCGCGCGGGCTTTGATACTACACCAAGCGGCCTTACAGAACCCGGCGAACAGATAGCAGAAGACCCCGCTAAACCAGCCGGAACTTTCATGGATACCGGAGATGGACCCAAGAAGGCTCCCGATGAAGGCGGGGACCCCGATGAGGAATACATTAGTGAGGATTAAGTAGTAGCGAAGCACAAGATAGAGTATGAGTGTTGCAGCCGCCGACAATTTATTGACCATAATGCAAGCCGACCCCACGGCGGGTTGCCTATACGGGTCGTATGCACCCAATGAAGATGGTGATTACGAACGCACCGAGGAAACTGATGAGATTTCACAATGGAATAGAATCCGCACCATTAGACAAAGTTATTTGGACACGACTGATTGGTATTTGTTGGATGCTAATTCGGCTAAATTACAGGACGAAGGGGCCTTCCTTGCATGGCGCACAGATATGCTAAATCTTCCTCAAGATTATGCTACTCCTGAACTTGCACTTATAAATTGGCCCACCAAGCCAGCATGGGTCCTTTGAGTTCCGGAAAACGGTAATTTCAGCCTGTTTTCCGCCTTTTCCGACATTCAAGTGTAAAAGATGCACCGATGTTAGGGTATTAAGTAGTTGAACATTCATAGTATAGTAGTGATGGATGAAAAGGAAACTTATGATGAATACCGTCAAGATGTAAAAACGCCCGTATCCCCTGCGGTTGCCACATTTAATAGCATCACCATTCCAGCAGGGGTTGAAATGCAAGAGTTAGTTTTGGCTCCCTTCCAAAACTTTTCTTACTTGCCCGACCTCAATATGGTCGTTATCATTAACGGCCACATAGCCTATTCAGGAGAAATCCCCCACAAGGGACTCCGAATTGATTTTATGGACGATAATTCCATAGATTTCGCCCGAGAAATAGTGATTGCAGTTGCGCCCAGCCGCGAGTTTCAAGAACACTTGAATAGTGGCCTCACTTTTGGTAACACCGAAAGAAGTTTCAATATAACCGTCATCGGAAGATGGAGCAAACCTGTGGTTTCCTTGGACCGTAAGGGAAGGTATGATATTGGGTTCGTCACAGAATGGGTTTAGGCCAAAGAACCTTGAAGTAGTTAATCCCACCTAAGTGAAGTGATGGCCTCCTTGATGTTATTCACCGGAAAGGGCGGAGTAGGTAAATCCACCATATCAGCCGCTACTGCAATTCACCACGCACAAGAGGGACTGAAGACCATTTTGGTGTCTTCCGACCCCGCTCACAGCACAGACGATACCCTCGGAGTGAACATTGGCAATGGAACATTAGTCCAAATTAGCGATAATCTTTGGGCGAAGAATATCAATGCCGAGGCGAATGCACATCTTTTCGCCGATGAGATGAAAAAGGGCATGGAAGCCATGTTTGCCAAGCAGATTCCCGGATTTGATTCGGAAATCTTTACAGACATGACTTCATTTCCCGGAATGGATGAGTTTTTTGCCCTTGATGAGATACTAAAATTAGTTCAGTCATGCGATTACGATATAATCGTCTTTGATACTGCACCTACCGGTCACACTTTGAAGGCTCTTAATGCACCAGCCGCAATTCGCACATTTTTACTCCGAATCCTTCGGATGAAGGCCAAAATTGATAATCTTAAGTCATTCATGCTCAAAAAAGGCGATACTCCGAAATTGATTGCACATTTGGAAGACATTTGCGCTAAAGTTGAGCGTTTGACCCTCATTTTGAGGAATCCAAAGTTCGTCAATATAAATCTCGTATCAATTGCCAGCGAAGCAGGGTTCCAAGAGTGCTTTCGCACCATTCAATTCCTCAAAAAGATGGAAATACCGGTAGGTAACATCATTGTGAATAACATTATGCCAAACTTTGGAGATACGGAGTGGGCTTTGGCAGAAGAACACCCAAGTGTGGGCCTTGTTCACCGAGAATATGTGATGCAGCAGCCGTATTTGCAGCGATACAGGGAACTTTGTTCCGAAGAAAACCTCAAACTTGTCGGTTTGAGCCGTCTTCCATTTGAGCCAAGGGCTGAAAAGTTAGGAGAAGTTGCCAAAATGTTGTGGCGGCCCGGAAGTTTGTCTTGGGAGCCTATACTTCCCGTAACCGAAACTGATACCGGATATAGAGTCCAACTTCCTTTTGTGGGTGATGCTAAATGGAAGGTCAAGAGCGGCACCGCCAAATATCAATACGAATCTTTTAACTTTGGCCAAGGAGATGGCTGGTATGAAGTCCCCGTTGAAGATGTTAAGCGGAAGCGGAAGATTAACGAAGATACCGTCACTTTGACTACCGAGTGAGGGGAGAAGTCATGGGGTTTGAAGCCAACACTAAAGATTTGGTGTGGTTAGAATCCACTATCCACTTTGCAGACGGTTTCTCCAAATGTCCTCGGAAAACTTTTGCAGCAATTCTCGTTGATGCCGACAATCAAATAATTTCATTGGGATACAATGGAAATATACGAGGACAATGTGGTAACCTTTGTGGTGGGGACATTTGTTTGAGAGATTCACAGAATATCCCAAGTGGAAAGGAAACTGATGTAGGTTGCGTCCACGCAGAAGAAAATGCTATCCTTAATTGTGCTCGTCAAGGCGTTTCTTGCGAGGGTAGCACACTTTATGTGAATGGGGAGCCTTGCGCCAAATGCGCCCTTAGAATCGCACAGGTTGGGGTAAATAGAGTGGTCTGTTATGGTGGTCAATATCCGCAGAATGGTTTAGAGTTATTGAAGGGGCATGGGATTGAAACTCAAGTGGTTCCAGCCCCACATGGGAGGGTTTAATATGGATTTAGTGATATTGTGGCTTATCATCCTAACTTTGACCGGAGCAATTGGAGGTCTTGGAGCCATTTACTTTGTTTGGTGGAGTTTGTGGCGCAATAAGCAACTAACTATGTTACTTGTGGATTATTATTCTCGTGATGACTCGCAAGAACCTATTAAGTAGTCGTAAGCCCAAGATTTAAGCATGACTATCGGACATGGTGTTTTTGACCACTTTCAAGGCGACACCGCGCTTTCATTTATGACGGAAGCCGCAGACGAGGAGCCGGTAGTTACTGACGACGGAACTTCTATTACTTCTGAAGATGAACAATCAGAAATTGACGCTTCGGATGACGGTTCTGATGGAGAGTTGGAATGTAAGACAGAAGACTGTCCTCCTGACCATATAGCCGTCAAGTCCACCGATGCAGACGGAAATGAAACTTGTTCTTGCCAAAGCACACAAGCAATTGGTGATGGAGTCGCGGCCGTTGGGAAAGGTTTGGGAATGATTGCTATTGCGGGCTTGGCTACAACCGGTATTGTGGTTTATGGTTTGTATCGGATTATAAGGGGCTGAATAAATGACTTTCGGACACGGTAATTTTGACCACTTTGGTGCTGAAGTTATTTTCCACGCCGTCACAGGCGGGGAAGGCTATGGCGGAGGCGGAGTAAATTATGCACTTATCACTAAATCAGGTAACTCGTGGATAGTTACTTATTCACCCACCAAGTCAGGAAGCAACCCTCAAAACTTCAGCACTCATGCAGATGCTAAAAGTTATGCAAAGCAATATGAACCCACCGGTAAGGTAATTGATGCTTCAGGAGGTCCTGTGAACGCCGAGATGGGTCCGTGGAGTGCATTTAGTGAATGGGATGAAACCGACTGTGAATTGTCCCGCACCAAAACCCGATATATTCGCTATCCAGCCTTCAATGGAGGCACTACTCAAGATACATCATTGACGGAGAAGAAAGCCGCATCTCCCGAGGATGCAGTAACCAGCGATTGGAGCGAATGGAGCGAGTGTGCAGGTGGAATGAAGACCCGAACCAAGACCATTACAACTCCGGCCAAGTGTGGTGGAGTCACACCGGATGCTTCCGAATTAACTGAGGATGGCATTTGCTGTTCCGATTCTAACGCTACCGAGAATGCCGATGGCTCTTGTGCGTGTAATGAAGGTTATTCTATGAATGTTGATGGGGACTGTATTGAGGACCCTGCCACAGACACAGATACAACTACCGGCACAACCATTACTGCTCAAAGCACAAGTGTTGCAGTAGCCCCTGCCAGCGGAATGAGTGGTGTTACCAAAGGGCTTCTTGTTGCTCTTGTTGTCGGCGGCCTCGTTCTTTCACAGAAGTAGGTCTAAGGCTTAAGTAGTTAGACGCACCTATGCGTCTGCATGAGCGGCCTCACATTTGATTGGGACGATACGGATTTGGAGAATCCTGTCGTAGTCAAAGCCCTTAATTATCTTGAAGACGAGTTTGGATGGGGTAAAGTTTGGGTGAGGATTTCTTCTTCCGGGGGCGGCCTTCATGTTCTCATTGCAGATATGAAGATTGCCGACATGGATATGACCCAAGTTTTGATTCCCGATGAGATGGATACGGAAACTCAATTCCAATGGCGCAAAGTTTTCTCCGAAGAACCTTGGAGTCTTGAATGTCGTGGAAGATTCATTAGTGACTCGGCTCGTGCTAAGACCGGATTCACCACCTCCCGAATCTTCGGAGTCAAAAATGGCCAACAGGCTGGACCTTGGAAAATGTGGAGGAGTGTTAGATGAAACTAAGTGCAGGGGAGAAGGCCGTATTTATTCAAATACTAACTTTCAAAGTGCAGCAAGGGAGTGTCTTTCTCATAGGTGACGGAAAGACCACAACTGATGTGGATTTAATTATTTCAGAAATTGAAGACGGTAAGCCTCTTATGGAGTTTGCACCATGAAGTTTTAAGTATGAAAAGGGATAGTTGAGGAGTTAAGTGACTAAGATGCCAGCCGATACCGAGAACACAAGATTTTGGCCGAGAGTAGGATTGTATGTGGACCGCACGATGGCGGAGGAGTTTATTGAGCGTATGGTCGGACACGGTTCTGTGTTAGATACGGAACTTGATGAGTTCGTTCAACCTACCATCCCTGATGCTATGTTTCTTCAAAACGAAGTTGATGGCTTGTTTGAAAGTCCTTTTGAGGAGCGACCTCTTGATGAGGCCAACAAAGCCATTCTTAACTTGATGACTTTTGAGGGAAACCGCAAAGCATACATCAAGGATAAGAAGGCAGACGGCATGACCCTTGAAGATGCTAAAGAAGATTACAAATTAGCCCTTGACCTCAAGGTGAAAGCAGCCTTACCTGAAAACTTTGTTGAAGGCGAGGAAGAATAATCGGCTACCTCATTTTTGGAGATGTGAATACATGGGAGAAAGACAGCGGCCTTTACCATTGACCGAAACCTTAGTATTTGATATTGTGGATTACCTATTGAGTCATTCAGGTTATGGATATTCAACCGAGATTTCATCGTATATGGTTGAGCGGAAACCCCGCCGATACACTTCTCGTGAAGTAGTAGGCATCTTGCGAAATCGCCCCATGTTTCGTCACGCCCAATCCAAAGATAGGAGGGGCGGTATCAGATGGAGATTAGATTTACTACAATTAGAGAGATACTTCGCCCAAAAAGGCTATCAAGAAAGAGCCAACGAACAAGGCATCTATGACTCTATGAGGGAATTGAAACTTTCTCAAATTACAAGAACGATTCAAGCCTTGGAAAATATGGATACTTCAAACATCAACGAGGTCTATGAAAACATTGCTACACTATGGTCGTGATTCATAATGAACATTCCTACAATTGATGGTGAGAAATCGGAACATTGGATGAAACGGCATCAGCATAGGATGGCTTTTCTCCGAACGGTTACCTCTTTTATTGGAATGGTGCTAAGTGCAATCATTTTCCTCAAGGTTTTTGACCTACTTTGAGAAAAGTTTATTAAGGTCGGACCCCTCCGCAGGTATATGGCAGCCCTAACATTCACATCCGACCAAACGATTCCATGCACTAATAGCGACTGTATGGTTCAGACCTTTCGGTTGAAAGTGTATTTGGACCAAACCCCAAACGGAAAGCCAAAGTGGAGCATAGAGCGTGTGAACCCTGTATGCCCTTCATGTGGCCTTCCCAATCATTCTGTTAGGGATTTTCGGGCGGTGGAATAGTATGTCTGCAAAGATTTGCGAAGAAAACGGCCACCACGATTGGGATGTGGATTACTACGATAACTACCACATGATTTCTTTTTCATCCATTTGTAAGATATGCGGTGCAGAAGCCACATCAAGAGAAATTGGAGTTGATTTGTGATGAGTAATTATTATTTGGGCGACCCTTGCTATGTAATTCCCGATGACGAATGGGATGACTTTTGCTCCTACCTCGGAGGTGATGGCGACTTTGAATATAAAGGTGAAACTTGCCGTGTCGTTGGCACAGGTGGTGATGGCGACTTTGGTGGCCTCGCCGTGGATTCAGGGACTCTCGGTGTGATTCCGATTTCTCTATGCGACCCTCAATCACTCATTCGTGCGGCCGGTCATAGCCGGTTAGTTAGTAAGTTTGTGGATTTGGAGGCATACGATGATTTCATTTGGATTGATGGTGAAGCCATTAACGGCGTGGAATGTGAATGTCGTGCTTGCCGTTACACTTACAGCAATGCTCACCATGAGTGGAATATGACCGAATGTTCCGAGTGCTACATCACCATAGCGAGTGAGTGTGCTGAATATGTGAATAACCACGACTTTTGTAGTGAGGACTGTGCCGATGAATGGCAACGGGGCCGAGTGTGAACCTTTATCAAGGTCACACACCCTCACATAAGTGTGAAAGTAGGCATCGTAGGCGTAGGTTTTGTCGGTTCAGCCGTCAAAGCCACAATGGAAACCTCATATCAAGTGGAAACATTTGATACTGAGCCTTCATTATCCACTACCGACTCAGTTAGAGATTTAGCAAAGCAATGCGATATACTATTCATTTGTGTGCCAACCCCTGAATCAAAAGATGGTTCCGTGAATACCTCTATTGTGGAATCCGTTTTAGCCGCCATAGGGAAGGCGGAGTGTGCGGTGGTCCTTAAATCCACCGTGCCACCCGGCTTTACCAAGGCGGAGTCCAAAAAGTTAGGGCGGGACATTATTTTCAATCCTGAGTTTCTGACGGCAGCCAACGCTGTCGCCGACTATGCTAACCAAAATCATACCATTTTAGGAGTGACTGATACAGGACGGCTAACTAATGACGAATACCTTGCTACCAAAATAATTGGTGAGGCTTTACCTCACACCGTCATAATCCATACCACTCATGGGGTTGCTGAGATGACCAAGTATGCTCGTAACTGCTTTTTGGCCACTAAAGTGGCCTACGCTAACGAGATTTGGGGTGCCTGTTATGCCCTCAATATCCCTTATGACGAAGTGAGAGAGTTCATGGTAATGGACCCTCGCATTGCAGATTCCCACCTATCCGTTCCGGGTTCCGATGGAAAGTTTGGCTTCGGAGGAGCCTGTTTTCCCAAAGACACCAAAGCCCTCCACAGGGTCTTGAATACATTAGATGTTCGGAGTGAAGTTTTGGATGGCGTTATTAGGAGTAACTCAAAAGTTAGGGATAAGGTCAAAGGAGTTACTGCCGGGGCCTTTGATTTACTCCATGCTGGCCACATCAAACTTTTGGAAGATGCAAAGACTCAATGCACCCATCTTATTGTTCTGTTACAATCAGACCCAACTCTTGACCGTCCTCACAAGAACAAACCCGTCCAAAGTTTGGAGGAACGACTCACACAGTTGGAGGCGGTAAAGTTTGTGGATGAAATCATGATTTATGATACTGAAGGTGACTTACTTAAATTACTCTCTAATCTAAAGCCGGATATTAGGATTCAAGGTAATGATTGGAAGAATAAGGCATATACAGGACTGTCTTTGAACATTCCTATTCATTACCATAATAGGAAGTCCCATTCCTTTTCTTCAACAAGTCTTAGAAAACGGGTAATAGAGGCTGAGAGTCCGAAACTATCCGAATAGGTAGTCCGAATGCTTTAAGTATCAGCGCAACGAATGAACCGGCATGGCTTACTTTATCCGCCGATACCAAAAGGGAGTGGCGCAATCAGGCACACAAGATGTTTTCGTGTCTGAAAGCGAGATACCCATTTCCATGTTTTGTGAATTGGCGGAGATGATAGGCCCCGGAAAATATATTCTCGGACAGCGTGGGGAGGGTATTCGTGGTTTCAAGAAAATTACCGATACCTTAGTTCCTGAGCCTAACTTGAGAGTGTTTGCTGCGGAAGATGAGTCAAACAAAGACGATAGTGATTCAAAAGATGAAGATACGAAAAATGACGACCCACCGGAAGCAACACCTGAATTGGCTGAAAAGAAGGAGAAAGCAACCTCCCCGCCAGCAGCCCCTCAACCGGCCGAAAGGGAAACAATCTCTATGCGCCGGACTGAGAAACTTAGCGACATGACGGACGAGCAGTTAAGCGACTTGTTAGGTGGTATGGCGCAGACCCCTTTGAATGCTGAAACTGTCGCTACTTTCCAATCTGACCTCTCAAGAGTGCATGGCGAGATGGCCGAAAGAGGCATGATAGCCGAGCCAAAGGCAGCGGAAGACCGCATTGTTATCGGAACCGGATTTAGCCCTTGGGCGGCTTTCGGTATCGGAGGAGCCGTGGGACTTGCAGTTGGAGTCTTGGGAAGTATGCACTATTACAAGAAAAAGATGGACGACATCAATGTGAAACTCGCAGAAATGGATGCTTCAATCAAAGAGGCCGAATCAACCATTGGAAAGCAAGAAAGGCGAATTATGAAGGCCGAAGATGAAAAGAAAGTATCGTCCCAACAAGTAGCGCAACCTGTTCAGCGTGACCCGTTTGACCTTGACCTACAATTCTTATCGTCCTATAATCGGTCAAATGGTCGGTTATATGAATAGTGGTTACGATGACTGAAGAAATAGTAGCCGAGCCGGACCAAGCCGTTCTATCTCTATCCAAACTTTTGGAGCAGAAAGACACTTTGATGAAATATAAAGATTTGTTGGAGATGGAAAGAGAAGTTACTCTCAAAAGACAATTTGCGAGATTCATGAACACGATTGGCATTTCCGAAGACCGAATTATTGACGAGTATTACCCTCGTTTCCGAAGCACCGTATCCGTAGTTGAGGAAGATGATAAAAGCATTAAGGACCGTATGGTTCATATTGTGGAGTCTGATTTCTTGTTTGATTTGATGAGGCTTAAGACAGCGAGCCGAGAAAGAGAATTGAGAAGGATTACCAAAGAGTTATCTTCATTTATGACGAGCGCAGCCATAGAAGCCGGAGATGAGGATTCATTATTCCTTCAAAGGTTACTCTCCCGTTCTCTTGCTTCTGTTGCCAATGAAATAGACCCCAAAGAAAATAGAACTGCCGGTCAGCCTATGACTGAGGCTTGGATTAGTGCTATGAAGGATGGAATGGACGCTTACTTGACTTCTTTAGGTGAATAAGAACCATTAAGTATCAGTCACAAGGATAGGTTAGTATGGGTGAGTTTGATGAGTTCGTCCGGAGTGAGCCGAAAGAGGTGCCTCCGGAAGATAAGGCGAAAGCCGAGGCTAAGGCAACTTCAAAAAGGAGTGCTGGCACAAGTCAAGGCAAGTCTTTGACCGAGTTGTTAGTCGGTGAAGAAGACGCACACCAATTTGCAGAAAGATTTGGCTTGGATGAAGAAATGACGACTAAGGTTTTAGTTCCACTCTTAAACTTCCTTGATAAATACGAAATAGGTCAAGGGATAACTGATAATCCAACCGCTCAAGGTGTAATGGATTTGAGCACAGTTGTAGCGGATGTCGCACCGGTAGTGAAGAATGCAGCCGAGTATTTCAGCGGCCGGAGTGCAACTCTTTCCGAAGATGATGCAGCCTTCCTTGCTAAAATCCGTGAATCTCAAGGAGATGGAATGGATATGTTCTTCAATGAGGACGAGGATGGTATGGAGATTGGCGAAGTCGCTCAAGAACCCGAGCCAGCGGCCCCGATTTATACCGGTCATATCCCACTTGACGCAGACCCCTTCGGAGAGGGCATAGATTGGGCTACCATTCTTGATGCCCCCGAGTTTAGACCCAAAGGTCAAGCCTATACCTACACCGACCTCATGCCTCCACCTGACCTGATGATTAAGGGGCTTGAAGACTTGGCTAAGGAAGCCGGGTTGGACCCAAAGAAAGTGCGGTCTTCCGATACTCAACATAGAATCAACTCCGGTAGTCAGGTAACTGCCGAACAGATTGCTTTAGCGGCTGGTGATGCAAGCGGGATTGAATTAGATTTGACTTCAATTAAGGAGGAGATGGCAGCGGAAAAGGCCAAACAAAAGCGAACCTCAAAGATTAGATTTGATGAGGAGAACGAGGTTATGGTTCCGAAAAACATTGAGTCCTATGACCCACTTAGCGTTCCCGGCTTTACCCTCCCACCCACGCCTCAAGGCAATTTGGAAACTCTTGAAGAAATGCAAACACGCATAGACGAAGATGAAGAAGATGAATACGAGGAAGACGAACCCGAGGTTGATACCGACAGAACGGAAGTCGGAGCATTGGAATCCGATTATTTCGGAGCAGTAAGCCTTGGTGACGAAGATGACGCAGACGAATGAGGATGAAATCAATCCCATTTGGGCGCATTATTGCGCTACACAAATGGAAGATTGGCTCACTTGGTTAAGTAATGTTCATACTCGCTCCTATGTGGAACTGTGTGAGAGATTTATAGAACTCCACCCTTACTACACCCCGACCAATGGAAAGAGTTTGGGTGACTCCTTACAGTTAATGGAAAGAATGCTGATGAATTATGATTTTCTCAATAGTTTGAGCGATATTGGGCTGAGAGTTTGGGCTAATTCCGGATTGGCAGATTTCGTAAATGCTTTGGAAGTATATGCGAAGCGTTATCCCGACATCCGCACCGTTCGTAATTTTTTCATTCGCAACTTTTCTTGGACGGACCGAATGTATCGGTTTGCCCGCGCGGAAATCATTGCCGACCTCCGAGATAGCGGCCGAGATATATGAACCCGTAGTCATTAAGTAGTAGCAAGCCCAACCTTATGCTATGGTTAGTATCACCGAGGCTCAAGCACGAGCCATGTCGGAATACATTTATTTGTCCGGATTTGGTAAGAAAGCCACAAAACTCATCATGGAAGGACCTATTAAGAAACACTTAGTCAAGCAGGGTTATACCATCAGCGACGACGATGTATGGTTTGATGACGGCCAAAAATACGAAGCATGGACTGTGAAAATGGATGCAAAGTATTTATCGGGAATGACTTTCCTTGGTAATACCATTGATTCAGGTTCAATTAACTCCTTCCGTAAGATGCAACCACTTATTATTGCATCCGGTTCCACATCTAAAACACCTGCGGGTCAAGGGGAAAAACATTTCAAAGGCGACATCAAGAAGGAGATGCTGGCCAACATTGAACTCATAGCCGAAGGTAGTGACTTTGCAGAACAGGACCTTGGCCTTGACGATGGGGACGCGGCTCCCACCATTACTCCGGCGACAGCCGTTTCCATTCCCGGTAGTATTCCTCGTCTTACGCACACGCGCAACTTAAGAAAGAGGGCATTCCCTGAGAATGGCGTCCTACCGGCTGGTGATGATGCTATTATCGTGACCATGAAATGCGAGGATGCGTTAGTCACGGATGTAGCCATCCCACTTCCCTTTGGAAAGAAAACTCCAAAGTGGACTCAACCATCTTTGATACTGATTTTCAAACAAGGCCAAGTCGTGCAATATACCTTCACGAATACCTCCGACATTTACGAATTGATAAGTGGAGGGCAAGCCATAATTTACAAAGGTGGAAAGGTTACTCTCTCAAAGTTTAGTCAAGGTCCGAAAAAGGTCCAAGGTTTTGAGGCTGATTTATCTATCGGTAATTTCTCAGTTAGCCCCTCCTCCAACATCACTCAATTCTTCCTTCCCGAAAACTTTTCTAAAGAGGGGACACCCGTAGCCAGCGGAACCCGAATCGCCCCGGTAGTTGGATTCCCAATCCCTGACTTATCCGTAACGGAAGTATCTAATGTGGACCTCACATTTAGCATTGAGGAGTATATCAATACTCCATCTTCTCGCCGAAATTGGTTCCCTATGGGAAGGGCGGCTTCAACACCCGTTGCGAATGGGACTATCGCTAATCCAACCAAGTGGGTTCCCTTATACACCGAAGTTGAAAGTATCGCTTGGAGTGCCGACAGTTTGGAAAGTGCTCACGCAAACTATCTTCAACCCCTACCCTTTGATGTGAAGAAGGCCATTGAACTTGACCTAAGCAAGCAATATATTGGTGTGGAAATGACGGTTGATGCAGCCACGGACACTTACACAGGCTATGATTGGAAGTCCCCGACAAGTAGTGAAGGCACCCTAATTTTCCCCGGTGATGAAAGGAATCTCATTCCACTTGCTCGTGATGACCCCGAGAAAGACGGCACAGAAGTTACTATCAAGGGTGCCGCACGAGGAAACGCAATCAAGAAGATTCTATTCCACAATAACCAAGCGCGCATAGAAGTTGATGGCGGCCACTTTATGATACCGGATGATACCGGAGATGGAACCTTCTTTGCCATAGACAATACAGCAGGGAGGTTGCCTAATGGTAAGAAACAGGAATTGAAAACTCGTATCAAGGAAGTTAGCATTCAGGATTATGGAAAGGGGGCTACACCGGATGATACATGGACCAACATGAAGAAGGCAAGGCGATATAAAAACCTTGCGGTTTCCATATTACCTGCTGCAACAGACGGTCCCGGCCGATTTTGTAGCAAGTGCAAAATGGATGATGTAGTGGCTCCATGTGCTATTGAAGGTTGCCCGATGCCAACCGAGAGCGAAGTCGGCGTGTCTTCTTTGGGCTATTACACCAAAGAAGCCAGCGGAACTTACCTTATCCTATTGGTTCCGGACGCAGATGACCCAACCAACACTTACGAAATCCGCATGACGGTCCAAAATTGAGGGGAGAAGTATGGCAGACGAAGAAATCAAGATAAAAGAGGATGAAGAATCCATTGAGGACAGCCTCGTAACGCCCGTTGCACCAAGCAAGACCAAGAAAGGATTGAGTAAGAAAGAAGAAGCAATCTTGATTCAAGCATTAGGCAAAGATACGGCCGCTCGTGTGATGGAGGAAGCCTTAATTTCAGTTACCAAACTTGAGGATACGAACCGTTTTGAGGTTACGGTGGATAGAAACGAGAGTCCACGGACGCTCTTTTACTATGATGAAGACGACATTATAAGTGACGGCTCCATTGAGAAGACCTCCACAATTCACTCATTGTTGAGGAACTCCGTGTCTGCCACCGGAAAATACAGTAGTTCGGCTATGGGTCAATCGGTTAAGAGATGGCTTGATAACTATAAACATATTGATACGGGCCAAGCCCGCAAAAGGACGCAGGTGGAACTTGGTGCTCAAGTGAGGAAACTCGTTGAGAGCCTTTCCGGTGTGTTCGGGTTTGACGACCCACGCCAATTGGAAACTTTCATGGCCGCTTGGTTTATGAAGGATTCAACTTGCCGACTCTCAGGTATTCCGGGGACCGGAAAGACTACTGTTATTGAGAGTGCGGCTATCCTTATCGCTAACTCCTATGGTTATTCATCCCTCCCAAGATATGTGAAGGGTCGTGAAGGAGTGAATCTATTTGAAGCAGGGCAAACTTATGAGGTCTATTTGAACAAAGATACTGAACTTCGCCGTGCGTGGGATGATTGGCGTTTCACACCTTGGAGTAAGGGTTCCGACATCAGCGGTTCTTACGCTTATGACTTTGAGTTCCTCCAACAGTCCTCGCCCCAAGGGTCAAAGATTGAGAAGAAACCTATGAGTCCGGAAAAATTACATAGAGTGCTATTCAACTGTAATGTAAAGGAAGTTGTGGACGCGGAAGGTAAAGTTTTGGAAACCATTACCAAACCTTTGATGGTCAATAAAGATACGAAGACTACGGCTGCTAACAAAGGTGAGCGTCAAAGTAAGGGCGGTCCTTTATATTCCGTGGATTATGGAGAAATCCTATCCGGCAAAGAGGAGTTTGAAACCGATGCGGGCGGCAACGAAGGCGAACCCTTCCGTGAATGGCTCATGGAAAACTTCTATGATGACCGTTTAGATTCTAAACAATCCGGCATGAAGTCTATCCAATCGGAGATGCTTCAAGAAATTGGCGTGGCTAAGATTGACTACGATAAGAGAGCCGATGAGGTTCTCTATGGTATGGAAATCCAACAAATCACTACGGCCGATAAAGCCACAGGCGGGCAGATTTCGGCCTATGCCTTTGAGCCAATTCCTCGTCCGGTGGTTACACAACCTATCAAGTTCTTCAACGAAGCCAATCGTTCACAATC
>Ga0315328_10000663_pt1 | contig 15181 bp, 12 predicted proteins | sample M120032315metaG_FD_203462 | JGI IMG/M metagenome (GOLD analysis project Ga0315328, IMG submission 203462) | Ammonia-oxidizing marine archaeal communities from Monterey Bay, California, United States - M1 200m 32315 | ecosystem: Environmental > Aquatic > Marine > Intertidal zone | place: USA... | reverse complement strand
GGTATTGCAGATAGTCCAGTTCCAATCCAATGAATATGCGGCATTAATATCTCCTAAATATTATTTAAATAAATTCGATGTGATTTGGCCCATGGCCCCTGATCAATATTTTTCAATTCTAGCAATGTGGGTAAAATTTGGACAGAAAAATCCTCGCTACTTTCAACTGGCAACATAGATGGAAGGTTATCGATTGCTGTTACATCTAATGCAGGTGTTTTTTCTGTAACCCGTAGCACAGGCTTAGCAAAACTAGTTGCTACTTCGTAAATAGGTATCGGATTATAAGGGCTACCTGGATCGCATGATACATCAGATATAACACTCAACCTTCTTTTAGCGTTCACTGCAGAATGTGGGACAAAGATTGGAACCCCAGGGCGTGCTAATATGCAGTTAATGAATATATTGTGATTTAAAATCTCCGGGAAAGGCCCGCCGTGTTTAGTCTCATCAACATCCCAAACAGTTACATCTAAGTCCAAGCTTCGGGCTAATTCTGTAGCTCCTTTGCCAACACGTCCTAAGCCTCCAATTACTATAACATTCGGCTTGTTATGTTTATCGATATTTTTATCATGAAATTTGTTAACTAAATCTTTAATTAGCTGATCACGCCCTGAATAAATATTGATTTTCTCAGGACCTGGTGATTTATTGTTTTGTTGATGTAACCAAACTTTAAGGCTTACTGCCGCTCCAGCAAAACCCGCCCAATAGCCAAATGCAGCAATTCTCGAATCATTTTTATCAAGCAAGTATTCCAGATCATATAAAGTCCCACCACCATCTTTAAAACGTTTTAGAAGGTCCGCAGCTCCAGATTGCCCTTTGTAGGCATGCCCAAACATAATATGTCTGTGTTTCAAGATTTTTATATTTTCAGGTAGTTCTTTTAAGCCAAAAATAATTGCGTGATCAGGAGCAAATTGCCAACTATTTGATGGTACAATATTTGCTCCAACATTTCTATAATTTTGAGTAGGTATTGCGCGACTACTTGAGTCTTCAACAGTAACTTCAAAACCCTTTGATATTAATTCAGTTACAGCGTTTGGCGTAATGCCAACGCGCTTTTCAAAATCTCGAACTTCTGATCTGATCCATAAGTGCATAGTTAAAACTCGAATTTTAGTTGATTGATATTTGATTCTAATTTTTTTGCAATCAAGAAACAATTTTTTTGTAATTATAAATATGAAAATATGATTTAAAAATTAGCATAATAAAGAAATTTCTTACTTATGTAACGTTAACACAACAAACATTTCCGGCGTAGCTCAGCGGTAGAGCAGTTGACTGTTAATCAATTGATCGTAGGTTCGATCTCTACCGCCGGAGCCAATTTTCAAGTATTAAGGTGCAGTAACTCTTTGTTTTGTAGATATTTATTGTTTTACAATTTCAGGGAGTGTACAAATTGGTATACAAATTTAAAAGAAATTAAATCTTTAAACGAGGTGAAACTCACTATTTTAGCAAACAATTCCCAAAGGATGTAAGGAAACCAAAGGGCAATTTTCCGGACCGGTCCAATGTATTGTTTCACTGATAGGACTCTAAGACGGCTAGAGGACTGGTCTATTTTATTATATAAAACCGCATTACATATTTAAAATGTAGTTTAGAATTTTTGTTGCTTTCAGAATCTTAAATTCATGTATATGAATGCGATTAGAATCGTGTTAGCGATCACTAAATTTTCCCTGGGGAGGGCAGTTTGTCGAAAACATTAGAACCGTTTGATGGATATTTTACTGTACCAAAATTATTAGAACGAAATGCACGGGAATTTGCTGATAGTCCTGCATATCGAGAAAAAGAGTATGGGATATGGCAAACTTGGAATTGGAAGCAATCCGAAGAAGAAATCACAGCCTTAGCTAATGGATTAATCTCCCTGGAGCTTGGCGTCGGTGATAAAGTCGCCATTATTGGAAGAAATAGGCCGGCATTATATTGGAGTTTTATTGCGGCGCAGATGGTGGGTGCGATTCCAGTGCCAATTTACAATGATGCTGTGGGTGATGAGATTGCATATGTTTTGGAGCATTGTAGTGCTAAATTTGCAATTGTTGGTGACCAGGAGCAATGTGATAAGTTACATGACATCAAAGAAAAATTACCAGACCTGACTGAGATAATTTATTTAGATCCACGTGGGCTCAGGAAGTATGACCATTCTCACTTGCATTCTTATAAAAAAGTGCAGGACGATGGGCGTAAAATGGCAAATGCCCAAATGGTTGTATTACAAGAGCGGTTAGCGACCCAAAATCAAGATACGGTATGTGTTATGTTGTATACGTCTGGGACAACAGGAAAGCCAAAAGGCGTGGTGCTAACATATAAAAATGTTTTGTCTGCTTCTAAGGCAGCATCAATTTTTGATAATCTCAAGAAAACAGATGAAATAATTGCGTATTTGCCAATGGCTTGGGTTGGTGATTTTATTTTTTCTAATGGTCAGGCTTTATGGGTTGGATTTTGTGTGAATTGTCCTGAGAGCGCTGAAACAATGCAAGGCGACCTCAAGGAAATAGGGCCAACATATTTTTTTAGCCCACCCAGAATTTTTGAAAATATGCTAACAACTATAACTATTCGAATGGAAGATGCGAGCAAGTTAAAGAAGCGCATGTTTGAGTATTTTATGAGGCATGCAAAAAAAGTAGGTAACGAAATTTTAGATCGCAAAAGTGTAGGCCCATGGGATAGAATTAAGTATGCCATTGGTGGTTTTCTGATTTATAAGCCATTAAAAAATTCTTTGGGTCTTAGTAGAGTGCGGGTTGGATATACGGCTGGGGAGGCCATTGGACCTGAGATTTTTGATTTTTATCGATCATTAGGAATAAACTTGAAACAGCTGTATGGTCAAACAGAGGCTGGAGTTTTTGTTACCTTACAACCAGATGGGGAAGTTCGGGCCGACACAGTAGGTATACCATGCCCTGGTGTGGAGTTAAAAATAGGTGAGAGTGGAGAAGTTTTTTATAGATCAGATAGTTCATTCCACTCCTACTACAAAAACCCAGAGGGAACTGCGGAAACCAAAGACAAAGATGGCTGGGTTGCAACAGGAGACGCTGGTTTTATAGAAGAGGACAGTGGCCATTTACGAATTATTGACCGAGCAAAAGACGTGGGAAAAATGGCTGATGGAAGGTTGTTTGCTCCCAAGTACGTCGAAAATAAACTTAAATTTTATCCTAATATTTTGGAGGCAGTTTTATTTGGCAATGGTCGGGATAATTGTTGTGCTTTCATTAACATAGATCTCAATGCTGTGGGGAATTGGGCAGAAAGAAATAATGTTTCATACTCCAGTTATCAGGAATTAGCTGGCCATCCTGATGTAGTGCGGCAAATACAAGAACATATTGAAGAGGTAAATGTTTCGTTGGCTTCTGATGAAATGCTATCTGGATGTCAGATACATAGGTTTTTAATTTTACATAAAGAATTAGATGCTGACGATGGTGAGATGACCAGAACCAGAAAAGTTAGAAGACGCATTGTTGAGGATAAGTATTCAGATTTAATTCAAGGTCTATATTCAAAGAAAACAAAAATATCTACAAATACTGAGGTAACTTATGAAGATGGTCGAAAAGGTAGTATCTCTGCAGATCTGGAGCTGCGTAACGTGACTATAGCTAAAGAAAGGGTAGATGCGGCATGAATGATGTAAATCAAAAAATGCCTATAATGGAAAGTCAGGAAAGAACTTTTGGTGCCCCCATATTGGAAATAAAAAATATCACTATGAGGTTTGGTGGTGTTGTAGCTATTCAAGATATTTCATTTGATATTTTGCAGGGCGAGGTCAGAGCAATAATCGGACCAAATGGAGCTGGAAAGTCTTCGATGCTGAATGTAATTAATGGATTTTACCATCCTCAAGAGGGAGAAATTTGGTTTGGTGGAGAAAAACGTTCACCAATGAAGCCATATCAAATTGCTTATCAGGGTATTGCAAGAACTTTCCAAAATATTGCTCTTTTTAGGGGTATGTCAACATTAGATAATATCATGACAGGTCGTTTTACTCACATGAAAACTGGTGTTCTATCTCAAGTGATATGGAGAGGAGCGGCAGAAAAAGAAGAATACGAAAATCGGGAGATCGTAGAAAAAGTAATAGATTTTTTGGACATCCAAACAATACGAAAAACAGAAGTGGGCAAGTTACCTTATGGACTACAAAAACGAGTTGAATTAGGAAGGGCGCTTGCAGCTGAACCTAAGCTATTACTTTTAGACGAGCCGATGGCTGGTATGAATGTAGAAGAAAAAGAAGATATGTCGAGATTTATCTTAGATGTGAATGATGAGTTCGGAACAACTGTTGCTTTAATAGAGCATGATATGGGTGTCGTTATGGATATTGCTGACCGCGTGGTGGTAATGGATTATGGCAAAAAAATTGGAGACGATACTCCAGAAAATATCTTAAAAAATCAAGATGTAATAGATGCGTATCTGGGAGTAGCGCATGATTAATTTTTCACTTTTGTCACTATGGGTGCGTAAATGTTTTTTTTGTTAGATCCGTTTTTTTATGAAATAGTAATTTCTGGACTGCTAGCTGGTGTAATGTATGCTCTGGTGGCATTGGGTTTTGTTTTAATATTCAAGGCGTCTGGTATTTTTAATTTTTCTCAGGGTGTGCTCGCATTATTTGCGGCGTTAACTCTGGTGGGGTTTCAAACAGGGCAGATCCCTTTTGCACATCTCTTATCTTTATTCGGATTTCATGTAACGCATTGGGGTGCAGGTTTTCCAACAGTAATAGCGATCCTATTTTCATTGTTCGTTATGATAGGATTGGCTTGGCTTATAGTGCAAATTGTTTTGAAACCATTGGTTAACCAAGAAGGAATTATCTTATTTATGGCAACCATTGGGTTGGCTTATGTCCTTGAGGGTGTTGGTGATTTGATGTGGGGCGCTAATGTCAAGATGTTGGACGTAGGTCTTCCTAAGGGCCCATCAGAATTTATTTTAGATACAACTGATATGTTTATAGATAAATTAGAAATATCAGCAGCAGTTGTTGCCATAATTTTAGTTGTAGTACTAACATTATTTTCTGCTTACACAAAAATGGGACGAGCTTTGAGAGCCGTCGCTGATGACCACCAGGCAGCGCTTTCGGTGGGTATATCACTCGAGACGATTTGGTGGATAGTTTGGTCTGTGTCAGGGATAGTTGCTTTAGTTGCTGGTGTCATGTGGGGTGCGAAATCTGGAGTGCAGTTTTCTCTTTCTTTGATAGCATTAAAGGCTTTACCGGTCCTAATGTTGGGTGGGTTTACTTCAATTCCTGGTGCGATAATTGGTGGTTTAATGATAGGTCTTGGAGAGAAACTTTTTGAGTTTTACATAGGCCCAATGATTGGTGGAGCCACGGAGAATTGGTTTGCATACATGTTAGCGTTACTTTTCTTACTGTTCAGGCCACAAGGCTTGTTTGGTGAGAAAATTATAGAGAGGGTTTGATTAAATGTTTTATCGAGAAGCAGGTGATTTTAAAACCTCCTATAAAAGTGATCAAGAAACTTTTCCATTAAAACTTGATAAGATTCTTTTTTGGTTAACCATAGCTGTTGCCGCTTTTATTGTTCCCTTATTCCTTACTGAATATTGGGAGAAGGCAATATTTTTACCCTTCTTTATCTACGCTCTTGCTGCAATTGGTTTAAATATTTTGACTGGTTATTGTGGCCAAGTATCACTGGGAACGGGTGGCTTTATGGCGGTTGGAGCCTACGCTAGTTATAAGTTAATGACAGGTTTCCCAGCAATGGATATGTTCATAGTTATAATGATTGCTGGATTAGTTACAGCTTGTGTAGGGATTTTATTTGGCTTGCCATCTTTGCGAATAAAAGGATTTTATTTGGCAGTGGCTACTTTGGCATCACAATTTTTTCTTGTATGGCTCTTTAATAAGTGGGAATGGACTTATAATTATTCTGCTACTGGCCAGATTAATTCTCCTGAAAGAGACTTTTTGGGTGTTATCGTGACTGGTCCTTATACAAAGCCTTGGGCAACATATCTATTTTGTTTAGGCTTCTTATTTCTATTTGCATGGATTGCGAGAAACCTTACGCGTGGACGTATTGGAAGAAGTTGGATGGCAATACGGGATATGGATATTGCAGCAGAAATTATAGGTGTAAATCCCTTAGTTGCAAAAATGTCTGCATTTGCAATTTCAAGTTTTTTTGTTGGGGTGGCTGGAGCTTTATATTTCGCTGTTTGGCTTGGCGCTGCTGAACCGACAGAGGCGTTTTCAATTGATCAATCATTTGATATTTTATTTATGATAATCATCGGTGGATTGGGCTCAATTCTAGGTTCTTTAATCGGAGCAGCATTTATCGTTTTGTTACCAGTATTGTTTAAAAATGTTTTCGTTGGTATTCTTGGGATACCAACTGACATAGCAGAGTTCTCACAAATTATACTTGTAGGAGCTTTAATAGTATTTTTCTTGATCAAGGAACCACATGGTATTGTGGCTTATTGGAGAACCTTGAAAGGAAAATTAAGGCTTTGGCCATTTCCTTATTAGAAATGTTCAAGGCAAATGCCTCAAAGCATTGAGGTTAATAAGTAGGTCTAAAATCTAAGGGAGTACATTGACCATGAAAAAACTAACTATAGCTGCAATAGCTGCATCTATGATGGCGACAGCGATACCTGCAAGTGCAGATCTCGCTATACCATTACTAAGTTACCGTACAGGGCCTTATGCGCCAAACGGAATTCCATATGCAGATGGGGTGACAGATTATGTAAATATGATTAATGCCAGAGATGGTGGCGTTGGTGGAGAAATGCTCAAACTACTTGAATGTGAAACCGGTTATAATACCACTAAAGGAGTTGAATGTTACGAATCCACAAAAGCTGACGGCGCCTTAGTTTATTTTCCACTTTCAACAGGTATTACATATCAACTGATACCTAAGGCAACTGCCGATGATATCCCAATTCATTCTATGGGTTATGGACGAACATCAGCTGCGAATGGTAACGTATTTAGCCACGTCTTCAATTTTCCAGGAACTTACTGGGATGCCGCTTCTATTATTGTAAAACACATGATGGATATGGAAAACGGATCCCTTGAGGGGAAAAAGATAGCTCTTGTTTACCACAATTCAGCATACGGTAAGGAGCCAATTAGAACCCTACAGGAACTTTCAACGAAACATGGCTTTGAGCTAGTTTTATTACCAGTTGATCATCCAGGCCAAGAGCAAAAGTCTACATGGTTACAAGTAAGAAAAGAAAAACCAGACTTCGTCACTATGTGGGGTTGGGGTGTTATGAATCAAGTTGCTATAAGTGAAGCCGCATCAATTAGATTTCCAATGGATCGATTCATTGGTGTATGGTGGTCAGCGTCTGAAAATGACGTTCTTCCAGCTGGTGCTAAATCAGACGGTTATAAAGCGATTGCTATGAATAAACCTGGAACAGATTTTGGTGTGTATGCAGATATCCAAAAGCATGTCATTGATGCAGGAAATGCTGCAGGAGCGGGCGACCAAGTTGGTACTGTTCTTTATAGTCGTGGTGTTTTGAACGCGGCATATATGGTTGAAGCGGCACGTACAGCGCAAAAAATACATGGAGTTTCAGATATCACTCCAGGTATGATGCGTGACGGTTTGGAAAATCTTAAGATAAACCAAGCACGTTGGACAGAAATGGGATTTCACGACTTTACATCTGAGATAGATGTAACTTGTGAAAACCATGGTGGTCCTGGTCTTGGGGCAATTCAGCAATGGGATGCAGATTCAGGAACTTGGTCTCTTATTACTGATTTCGTTGGTTCGGACAGGGATGTTGTTGATGCTTTGATTGCGGAAGATTCATCAGCTTATGCTTCAGAAAACAACATATCTGATCAATGTAGTTAATAACTGACGGTATTTGTAAAACTTTTCTTGGCTCAATAGAAATTGGGCCAAGAAATAAAAATAAAGAATTATGACATAAATTTATTTTTTGCGTAAAGAGAGTTTTTAATGTTGGATACTACAGAGCAAAAGGAGAACCTCCTTCAAGTCAGCAATATCGAAGTCGTGTATAATCATGTGATATTGGTTTTGAGAGGGGTTAGTTTAAATGTATTAAAAGGCGGTATAACAGCCATATTAGGTGGTAATGGTGCTGGTAAAAGTACAACATTGAAAGCTATATCAAATCTCCTTCACTCTGAAAGGGGTGAGGTTACAAAAGGAACCATTACGTACAGGGACCAATCAATTTTAAATCAAAATCCATCCGACATGGTAAAAAGGGGTGTGATTCAAGTAATGGAAGGTAGACATTGCTTTGAACATTTAACTGTTGAAGAGAATTTAATGACGGGTGCGTATACGAGATCAGATAGCAAATCTCAATTAGCAAATGATCTTGAAATGGTATATTCTTATTTTCCAAGGTTAAAGGAAAGGCGTAAGAGCCAGGCAGGCTATACTTCTGGTGGAGAGCAACAGATGTGTGCGATTGGAAGAGCATTGATGTCAAAACCAGAGACGGTTTTACTGGACGAACCTAGTATGGGACTTGCGCCACAACTAGTTGAAGAAATATTTGAGATTGTAAAAGATCTCAATGAAAAAGAAGGTGTTTCATTTCTGCTAGCAGAACAAAATACAAATGTAGCTTTGAGATTTGCGCATTATGGTTATATTTTAGAGTCTGGTAGGGTCGTGATGGATGGCACTGCAGAAGATCTTAGAGAAAATCCTGATGTTAAAGAGTTTTATTTGGGAATATCAGATAAGGGTCGAAAATCATTCCGAGATGGCCGAAGTTACCGTCGCAGAAAACGCTGGCTAAGTTAAAATATTTTTTTAATTAATTTGAGATTTTATTAGATGACTTTTTTTGATGAGTTAGAGATTAGAACGGCAGATCAAAGAGCGAGTGATCTTGAAAAACTATTGCCAGCGATACTTTTACACGCAAGAGATAATACGATTGCTTATAAAGAAATATTAAAAGAATTTGATTTGAAGAAATTCACTTCTTTGAAAAGTCTGGTAGAGTTACCAATAACTCGTAAATCTTTGATTAGTGAGGCTCAAGGAAGAGCCCCGCCATTTGGCGGCTACACGCCAGGAACCGCAAGCAGTTTTGAGCATATATTTCAATCGCCGGGCCCAATATATGAACCGGGACGTACTACAAGTGATTGGTGGAGAATGGGCCGTTTTATTCACGCGCTTGGTATTGGGAATAGCGACATAGTTCAAAATTGCTTTTCGTATCACATGACACCTGCTGGGATGATGTTTGAAAATGGGGCTCGTACGGTCGGCGCAACAGTCTTTCCAGCTGGTATCGGCCAGAGTGAATTACAGGTTAGAGCAGCGGCTGATATAGGAGTGACAGCTTACACAGGAACACCAGATTTTTTAAAAGTCCTTTTGGATAAAGCGGACGATCTGAAACTTGACTTAAGCCGGTTGACAAAAGCGGCTGTTGGCGGTGGAGCTCTATTTCCCTCACTTCGGCAAGAATACTTTGATCGAGGTATTACTTGTTTGCAATCTTATGGGACAGCAGATCTTGGTAATATTGCTTATGAGACTACCGCTATGGACGGTATGATTGTTGATGAAGGAGTTATCGTTGAGATTGTTATTCCTGGCACTGGAATACCAGCAAATGTTGGTGAGGTGGGAGAGGTTATTGTAACAACTCTAAACAAAGACTATCCATTAATAAGGTTTGCGACAGGGGACATGTCAGCTGTACAGCAAGGACAAAGCCCATGTGGAAGAACGAACATGCGTATTAAAGGTTGGCTTGGTAGGGCAGATCAAACCACTAAAATCAAAGGAATGTTTGTAAGACCGGAGCAGGTGGCTGATTTTGTTGGCGCCAATGAAGATGTTATAAAAGCCCGAGTTGTTGCTGATAGAATAGGTGAAAAAGATAAAATGACTGTCATGATTGAGACATTAAATACTGACGGATCTGCATATCAATCTTCAATCAATAGTGTTTTTAAATTAAAAGGTGACGTGATTATTTATTCGCCGGGCGCTCTGCCGAAGGATGGATTGGTTATTGAAGATAAGAGATCTTACCAATCTTAAAAAATAAATTTTTATTTTATTAAATGCTTGTATTAACCTTGACGCGCCTTGAACCGTTTTTGCGTTTTGTTAATTACATAAACTCTGCCTTTACGGCGGACGACACGACAATCTCTATGGCGCGCTTTTAACGAGCGGAGCGAGTTTTTTACCTTCATAGTTCTCTTCCTTTCGAGACGCGCTTGCGCCGTTTTCTTCACCCCTAACTATAGGAGTTATTATGGTGGGCGTAACTGGGATCGAACCAGTGACCCCTACGATGTCAACGTAGTGCTCTACCGCTGAGCTATACGCCCGTTAAAACAATGCTTCCACAGAATCATTAGTGTAGAGAATGCGCAACGCATCGGTTCGCGGTGTATAAAAGGGAATTTGATTGGGATCAAGGCCTTTCGAACAAACTATTAATTATATATTAAGCATTTTGTAAGGAATAAAATTGATGAAAACCAAACCATATGAATTAAGAGTGCCGTTAAGGCAAAAATCATCCTGTGTATTCTCCTCCCCACATTCAGGTGCGACTTATAGTGAAAGTTTTAAAAGTGGTTCTCAGCTAGAGTTTCTTAAATTAAGATCTTCTGAAGATGCTTTTGTTGATGAATTATTTTCAAAAGTTGTTACATACGGCGCTCAGTTAATCTCAGCGACTGCTCCGCGTTCTTTTGTTGATTTAAATCGACGTGAGAACGAATTAGATCCAGAGCTTATTTCTGAACTACCAGATAAAGCTAAGTATGATCCGATTCCTTCAGGCTTAGGCGTAATACCGCGCGTAGTCGCTAATGGAAGAGTCATTAAATCGGGGAAAATATCATTTCAAGAGGTTACAGAACGCTTAAATAGTTATTATTATCCCTATCATAAAGATTTAATTAAAATTTTGGAGACAACTAGGAGCACTTGGGGAAATGTGGTACTGTTTGATTGTCACTCTATGCCTCAAGAAGCAGTTAAAGTTTTATCTAATTCACAAAAAGAGATACCAGATATTGTTTTGGGAGACTGTTTTGGTAAATCTTGTGACAGTCATATTTTTGAGCAAACTGAGAAGGCTTTCAGAAATCAAGGTTTTGAGGTGTTAAGAAATATACCGTTTTCAGGTGGTTTCATTACACAGAACTATGGAGATCCAAATTTAAAACAACATGCGATACAAATAGAGATTAATCGCAGCTTATATATGGATGAATTAGAAATTGCTAAAACAAAGAACTTTAACAGTTTCAAGAAAAGAATTTCAGCAGCTCTATATGAGTTAGTTCAATTGGGAACTGGAAAAAAATTACTTGCAGCAGAGTAATTTCATCTTAGGGAGCGTCCCTTTAAGATAGCTTTCTTCCCAAACTTCTGTCTTATTTTGTCTGTAGCTTTTTCTACATTTATGCTTTTTTTGCCTTCAAAATCAATGAGATCATTATATTTATCTTCCAAATCAGAATGTGCTATTTTTGACAGGTTGACACCAATCAATCTGAAAGGTCCTTTATCTTCAATCTTGTCTAAAAGGGATTTGGCTGACTGGTAAATTAATGAACACATTTGGGTTGGCTCTCTAAGACTTAACCTACGAGTTATTTGGCTATGGTCTTTGCGCTTTAATTTAACGCTGATCACAGATCCTATGCGGTTGGTAGCTTTAGCTCTATCAGAAACTTTCTCTGAAAGTCGCCAGATATGACCGTCTAGAAGATTTCTGTCAGAAGTATCTTCAGAAAATGTAGTTTCATTTGAAATGCTTTTTACTGGGGCGTTAGCTAGTATTTTTCGAGGATCTTTGCCTCTCGCAAGATGCCATAATCTAAGACCAGCTACACCATAGCGTTTTATCAATTCTTCTTGAGATCGTGATTTTATATCTGAAAACCTTCTTATTCCATCATTTTCTAATTTATCTTGGAAAGTGGTGCCAACACCCCAGATCAACCGAACAGGTTTGTTGGATAGGAAAGCATCTGTTTCTTCTTTACCTATGATCGAAAATCCCTTCGGTTTTTCAAGATCACTGGCAATCTTTGCTAAAAATTTATTGTGTGAAAGTCCAACTGAACCAGTTATTCCAAGTTCGTTTGATATACGTTTTGACAAAATACATAATTGTACCACTGGCGGCGATCCATGTAATTTTTCGGTGCCAGTAAGATCAAGAAATGCTTCATCAAGAGATAAGGGTTCTACTGCTGGAGTTAATTCAGTCATCATTTGTCTGATAGATTTAGAAATTTTGGCGTACACTTCCATACGAGGTTTGATAATGACAGCCTCAGGGCATTTTTTTAATGCCTGAAACATTGGCATCGCCGATCTAACTCCCTTAATGCGCGCAATATAGCATGCTGTACTTACTACTCCACGTGCACCACCCCCAATAATTACTGGTTTATCAGCTAGCGCGGGGTTGTCTCTCTTTTCAACGGATGCATAAAATGCATCGCAATCCATATGGGCAATTGAAAGAGTGTAAAGTTCAGGATGATTTAGTATGCTTGGGGAATTACATTTTATGCATCGAGCCTTACTATCATAAAGAGTTAAACAATCTCGACAAACCGATGGCATTAAACGAGTGTTTCAATTGTTTTGATAATTTTGTTTGTTTCCAAGCGGGGATTTTTTGCTTCTATTATCGGTCTGCCAATTACTACATAATCAGCGCCGTTTAATAGTGCTTCTCTTGGTGTGGTCGTTCTTTTTTGATCGCCTTTTTCAAATCTTATTGGCCTAATACCTGGTGTTACTATTATTTTCCCTATGGCTTCCGGTAAATTTCTAATTCTTGACGCTTCCATAGGCGATGCAATTACTCCGTCTGCTCCTGCTTCAAAGGCGAGTGCTGCACGCTCTATTACTAAATCATCCAAATTGCCGTCTTTAATCAAGTTGTTCGTTAGGTCTTTTCGATCAAGGGATGTTAAAAACGTAACTGCTAATATTTTTGTATCCTTAACCCCTTTTCCATCTATTGCAGCCCTTACAACTTGTGGGTCTCCATTAACTGTTAAAAAATCGATATCATATTGTGTTAACCCTTTGACTGCTCTTTTTATTGTAGCACCTATGTCAAACAGTTTAAGATCCATGAAGACTTTTTTATTTAGATCTTGCTTTAATTCGTTTGCTAGGGCCATTCCTCCCCCAGTGAGCATTCCCAAGCCAATCTTATAAAAAGAGACTGAATCACCCAACTTTTTTACAATGTCCATTCCGTTAATGGCGTCTGGAACGTCAAGAGCTACAATTAATCTATTGTCAGAATTCATTTTAGATGCCTATTTATTTACTCTGGTTTGTGATAGCTATTGTTTAAAGTCAAGTAACCGATCGTAATGACAAATAGAGTTACGCTTAAAGTAGATTTTGGGAAATTGTTAATAAGTTAATTTGAGGAGTATTGTTTTGAATGCTGGAATCATTTGTTTGGTGCTTGGTTATGTCTTAAGTCAGTTTTATCGTGCTTTTCTTGCCGTTTTGGCTCCTGAGCTATATACTGATTTAAACACTACACCAGAAACGCTAGCAACTGCCTCTGGGGTCTGGTTTTTAACATTTGCAGTTATGCAAATCCCAGTAGGTGTGGCACTTGATAAAATAGGCCCAAAATTAACAGCAAGCTTGTTATTGGCAATAGGTGGAGCTGGAGGTGCATTTCTTTTTTCAATTGCTGAAAATTCAAATCAAATTATTTTGGCTATGGGTTTGATTGGCATTGGTTGCTCCCCTATATTGATGTCTGCTTATTATATCTTTGCACGCTCATTTCCACCAAAGATTTTTGCAACACTAGCAGGAGTAAGTTTGGGATTGGGTACAATGGGAAATGTGGCCAGTGCTTTGCCTTTAACGATTTCTGTTCAAACTCTCGGTTGGAGAGGAGCAATATTAAGTTTGGCAATTATTACCTTTGCTATTTCTATTTTAATTTATATTTACGTAAAAAATCCTGAAAAGTTAATTTCTATAAATAACGAGAGGGCCTCAGTTTTATCAATATTAAAGATGCCTATTATTTGGCCTATTATAGCAATAATGGCAGTTACATATGCACCAGCAGCTGGTATTAGGGGGTTATGGATAAGCCCTTACTTGTCAGATGTCTTCATGGTGTCAAGCAAAATGATTGGCACAGCAACTTTGATAATGGGTTTGTCAATGATTTTGGGTAGCTTCGTTTATGGCCCCTTAGACCGCATACTTCTATCGAAGAAAAAAATTATATTTATTGGTAACCTATTGTGTTCAATGAGTTGTTTGTTACTATTTTTATTGCCTGATAAGGCTCTGGTGCTATCTGTATTACTTCTCGCGCTGATTGGTTTTTTTGGTTCTTCTTTTGCTGTTATAATCGGTCACGGGCGTGATTTTATTCCAGCGCATCTAACCGGTCGGGGAGTTACATTATTAAATTTGTTTGGCATTGGCGGCGCAGGGTTGCTTCAGGCGTGGAGTGGAAGATTATTTTTAACTTATAGTTCAGAGAACAACGTCGCATCTGGATATCAGGCGATATTTTTATTTTTTGGTCTATTTCTGTTAATTGGATGTTTAATTTACCTATTTAGCAAGGATGCCTGAGTGAAGTAAAAGTTATCAAATCACTTAATTGTCTGAATTATTTTAATTACTGTTGTTAATTTCTATCAAACTTAATGATTTTGCTTAGATTCTAATAAAATCAGATTGAGTTCACGTATTTTTTCGTTTTTACAGCTTTAAAGTGTAATAAACTGTTAATATTCTACTTTTTAAGAATAATTGAAGATAAAAATTTAAAGTATAATAAAGCTAACTTATTGAAAATAAAAGTATTTAAAACTATTTTTCAAAAAAAGCAAAATTAATAAAAAAAGCACTTGCGGGCGACCCTTAGTAGGCCTAGAACGCACCTCACCGGATAAGCAGTGATGCTTTGAGGGGGCACCGGTTTAAGAAAACTTTAAACTGGGAAGTAGAGATGAAAATACGACAGGTAAGTGGCATCAAGTCAAACAGATGCTTCATACTCGGTTTTTGTCTCTAATGCTCTTTGAAATTGATATTATTTG
>Ga0315328_10000645_pt1 | contig 15353 bp, 14 predicted proteins | sample M120032315metaG_FD_203462 | JGI IMG/M metagenome (GOLD analysis project Ga0315328, IMG submission 203462) | Ammonia-oxidizing marine archaeal communities from Monterey Bay, California, United States - M1 200m 32315 | ecosystem: Environmental > Aquatic > Marine > Intertidal zone | place: USA... | reverse complement strand
TGCACATGAAATAATGCATAATTTAGGTATGACGCACCCATTTGACGGGTATATCAATTTTCCAGGTGTAAATTCCACTTATGACTTAGGTGAATTAAATGGAAATCAAAATATCTTTACCGTTACTTCATACAATGAAACAGGAACGAGAACAGCAAATTCCTTAAAGATTAATCCAGAAACCAATGAACAATTAAATGAATTTGGTCTCAGTAATATTGGGGTAATTGACCAATTATTTCTTCAAACTCTATACGGAGCGAATGAGCAAACGAATTCTAGCGACACAACGTATTTGTTTGATTTTGACGATAGAACCCAGAACTGGAAAACAATTTGGGATGCATCTGGAAATGACACAATTACATTTGATGGCGAGCAGAGTTACTCGGTTCATATTGATCTCAGGGCACCCACTTTCGATTTATCAATTCCTGATGAGACCTTCAGTGGTATTTGTACGGTGACATCTGACAATACATGGGGTGGCTTCGTAATTGGTTATGATGTTAGCATAGAAAACGCATCTAGCGGTTTGGGAGATGACAACCTATCTGGAAATAATTTAAACAATCTCCTGCAATCCACTGGTGGAGACAATATTTTCAGGCCCAATTTAGGTGATGACCTAATAAAAAGTGGGAATGGTCACGATATTATTTATCTAGAAAGCAACGAAATTTGGAATAATCAGTTCGTAGCTTTACACACGATAACAAATAACACTAGTACATATGAGACAATAAATTTAATGGGATTTAACAAGTTTTCTGATCATATTTTTTCGGGTGAGGGACAAGACAAAATATATCTAACCGCAACTGATGATGCCTTCTTTTTGGATGATCATTATTCCTCCTCACACCCATCAATTTATCAAGAAAGTTATGATTTGGGATTAACTTTTGGCGTTCTACCACGATTAATTAGCTGTGAAGAAATTTATGGTTTAGGCGGATCTGACATACTCGATTTTACGAGTCCGAAAATCAACACCCCAGAACTTTTACTGGATGGCGGTGATGGTGATGATACTCTATGGTCTGGAGCACAAGATGATATCTTAATTGGCGGATTTGGCGATGACACGTTGAACGCGGGGCCAGGAAATGACGTGATATCAGGGGGACCTGGAACAGATCTTTTCAAGTTTTCTGGATTTTTTGGAAATGATACAATAACAGATTGGGAGACTGGCATCGATAAGCTAAATTTTTATAACATCCTTAATTCTGAAATTACTTATGCGGGAAACATCATACTATATGGATCCGAAAATTCAATTGTATTTTCAAATTTAACCGAAGAAGAGGTATTATCAATCTCAATTGATTTTATTTGATTCTTCCTCTGCAGCAACAAGTTTTTTACGCACCATATTTTCATAAACATTCTTGGAGGTTTTTAACACCGCCAGTTCATCATTTAGCTTCTTTATGTGCAACTCTACAAACTGAAGAGACGCTAAAAGTCCTTTTCCTGACTCAGACAAGTCTTCAGAATTAAAATCGACGTCATCAATTGTTATTTTTGGCATTTCATCGATCCATTAATCTGTCAAAAAGCCAGTTTTGCTTTTGATTATTTCGTTTTTCAACTCTTGAATGTACGCATTTTTGGAAACTGTAAGAGCAGCAATTAGATTTGATATTTCCTTAATTTTGGTGTCAACAAACTGGGATGAGGCTAAATGCGCCTTACCTTCATTATCCAACATATCAATTGAATAACTTTTATCTCCGATAATAATTTTTTTCATAATTCAAACATCTTCTCATTTTTCTTTTATTTTAATCTCATTACTTTATCAATTAATCTTACAAGACATATTTAACATTTTGCATTAATCCCTTAACGCACGATCTTTCGTTCTTGCAATTGGTTGCCACACATAATCAAGAATTGTCCGTTTACCAGACAGAACATCAATTGTTGCTACCATACCTGGTAATATCATTACTTCTCTATCATCATCTTCAAATAATTTGCTATTAATCGAGACCTTAACTGAGTAATATGCACGTCCATCATTTTTATCAGTAATTGCATCTGCCGAAATCTTTTCCACTGTTCCATCCATTCTCCCATATCGAGTTGGATCATAAGCAGTTAAAGATATCTTGACTTTATCACCTAGTAAAACATCAGCGATATCTTTAGGATCTACTTCAGCATCAATTACCAAGCTTTTCCCAGTTGGAACTATCTCTAATAGAACCTCCCCAGATCTAACATAGGCGTTTTCAGTTCTAAAATTTATTTGGTTAATAATTCCATCTGTTGGTGAATGAATTGAGGTTCTTGCTAAACGTGCTGCCAAGCTCGGTATCAAAATTAAAGTCTCACTTAATTCATCATCAACTCTTGAAAGTTCACCTAATGCAGAAGTGACGTACCTCTGCTCTTCAGCCTTCATTTGCTCCCTTATTTCATTGAGTTCAGCTTCAAGACGCGAAACTGAGAATTTAGCAGTTAAAATTATATTCTTATTTTTTTCATTTTCTCTAAGGAGTGTTAAGAGCCTCGTTTCAGGAGCTAATCCCGAGGAAACCAAGGGTGATATTGTCTCAATCTCCTGGCCGAGCAATCCAGCAATTCGTTTGGCACTCTCAACTTCAGAAAACAACTCATTAATTCTATTTTCCTTCTGAATGAGTCTTTGGTCAAGGATTTGAATGGAAGATTGTAAATCACTCTTTCGCGAATCAAATAATCTTTGTTCGTTCTCTATTAAATCTATCAAACTATCTTCTTTAAACTTAGTAAATTGCGGTGTTATATTTTGAGATTCAGATAAAAGTCTGTGATGTTGGACTTCCAATCTCTCCGCTCGTTTTAAAGCTTGCTCATATTGGGTTCGAGCATCGATAGGATCAATGTCAAATAAAATATCACCGTAGGTTACAATATCCCCCTCTTCAACATATCTCTTAACTAATACGCCCGACTCCGCAGATTGAACAAGTTGATTCTCGTCAGCCGACATTGTTTTACCTTGACCTCTAGTGACTTTATCAATTTCAGTAATCGCGCTCCAATAAACCAATGCACTTATTAACATCACTATTATCAATAACAGCAATGAGCTAGCTCCAGTTCTCTCACGCTTTACCGTAGCAGCTATTTTTCTAAAATCATGTTTCATGATTAAACAAACTCACTTTTTCAAACCCAACTCACTAGGGGTATTATCAGCCACAACATTTCCATTCTCCACGACTAAGACACGATCAACCATTGCTAATATTGGATTTCTGTGGGTAATTATTACCATAGTTTTATCGCTTCCATACTCCTGTAGATTCTCTACAATCTTTTTTTCAGTACCCTGATCCATTGAACTTGTTGGCTCATCTAACAATAATAATTGAGGATCATGTAAAAGGGATCTAGCGAGATTTATTGATTGTTTTTGTCCACCTGAAAGGCCAATACCTCTTTCTTTTATCTCAAAATCATAACCCTTTGGGTTTGATGATACAAAATCATCAACCCCAGAAACCTTTGCTAATGCTAAAATGTGATCATCGTCATATTCCAATAGGCCCAATTGAATATTTTCTTTAATTGTTCCAGAAAAAAGCCAAGACTCTTGTAGCATAACTCCAATATTGTGTTGTAAATCTGTTTTATCTAACTGTCGCACATCTATTCCATCAATTAACACTGCGCCCTCAGTAGGTTCGTAGAGCCCCGAAATTAATTTGATGACGGTAGACTTCCCTGAGCCCATTTTACCAACTACCGCTACCTTTTGACCTGGGTTAATTTTAATTGATAGGTTCTTTATTGTTGGTTCAACCGCTCCGGGAAATGAAAAACTTACATTTTTGAATTCAATTGATCCGATGACTTTTGGGCGACTAACGTAATGATCGTTAACACTGCTATTATTAAAGTTTTTAAGTAAAGCATTTAGCGATTTATAAGCAGTTAATGCGCCATTAACCCGAGTTAAAGCATTTGCCAATTGGGCAAGAGGTGCTAGCGTTCGACCACCCAATATGACAGCAGCAATTAATGCGCCTTGTGTTATCAAACCATCTCTTATTAGAAATACGCCATAAAAAATTGCACCAACTTGTGCATATTGCTGTACCGATGCCGAGAAATTTACCAAAAATTGACTAATATTTCGAGACTTCCCACCTGATTGAGATTGACCTATTAAAGCTTCAATATAACGAGACTTCATCAACTGACCTGATCCTGTAGCATTTACCGTCTCAATACCAGATAGTGTTTCAACAAGAACTGATTGCTTATTCATACCAGTTTGTTGCGTAGCCTTTGTTAAGCGTGCAATGAATGGTTGAATTAAAAGCCCCACAACAACAACAACTGGAACTGCTACAAGTGGCACTAGAGCCATTGGTCCTGCAATAAGAGAAATCACATATATAAAAAAGAAGGCAAAAGGTAGGTCAACTAATATTACTAATGTTGATGAAGTAAAAAACTCTCTTAATGTTTCAAATTCTTTTATTATACTGGCCATTGCTCCAGTTTTTTGATTTTGCTCAGCTGGTGTCAGAGATAAAACCCTATCAAAAAGAGTGTTTGACACTTCTATGTCAGCAGCCTTGCTCGCTTTATCAATAAATCTTCCTCTAATTGTTCTTATCATAAAATCAAAGGTTAAAGCTATCACCACACCAATACTTAGTGCAATTAAACTATCCACAGCAGAGTTTGGTATTATTCTGTCATACACAGTCATTGTGAAAATCGATGTCGTTAAGGCTAAAAAATTCGAAATTACAGAAGCAACGATAACCTGAGCGTACAACCACCTGCTACTTTTAAAAGCTCCAAAAAACCAATGCCCACGACTTTGCTGCATTTCAAAGTCAGAAAGTTTTCTAACGGATATCACATAACCCGAGAAGAGATTTTCAAACTGCTCTTGATCAATATCTTCAATTTTTTTAGCTTTTCCATCTCTAATTATGGTAAACGAACCATCAACTTTTCTCTCGAGTAATACGATGGGGGTTTGATCTACATCAAAAGCTATTAAGGGAATATCTTCCAATTCAAGTTGCTGTAAAGATACATGAATAAATTGAGCCTCAAAGCCTAAATTTTGCAAAGAAGCACAAGCTTCTTTAGGTCCAAAATTGTCAAAATTTGACCCTACCAAACGTCTTATGGAAGCAACACTCTTTCGACGGCCATTAGCCTCGCAGACCCGTCTAACGGCCATTTCCAAAGTTATTGTATCACTTGGATCATTTTTTTTAGTTTCATCCATTAATCTTGACCCAAATAAGCCTTTCCACTCATAGTGCATTTACTCTTAAATACATAAGTTTGGTTAACTTGAAATAAATTGTTTAGGTTAATCCTTCTCTTTAATGGATCCTTTTAGATCAATTAAAGCCTGCTTTCTAGCCAGCATATCTCTATCAAGGGAAAAACGATTTTCTTGAATATCTCGATCTAACCGGCGCAAAAAGTTAACTATATTACGAGATTTTTCATTCATGTCACTCACCCGATGACTTTCACCATCGATATTGACAGTAGGAGATTCAGTAGTTTCAGCGGCTCCATTACTAACATTTTCTGCAGTTTCTGTTTCTTTCGCCATCATATGATCCAATTCTGATATTAGTAAAAATAAATTTAATTAGACGGCATATTTAATTACTTAACGTAGTTAATACAACCCATTACTATTCCAACACAAAATTACCCACACATTTTCACTTCTTGCTTATTATTGAATTATTATAACAAACCACAAATTATACTAAATAGATAAAAGCAATATTAAGGCTCGGCATCATTGTATAAATACTTAACATCTTTCCAGCAATCAGTTGGAAAAATCCAATATAATGAAAGAGTAACCTTTCCTATATTTCTTAGCCCATGTTTCTCATTTTTTGGTATATATATACTTGTTTCTGGAAAAACCTCTCGAGCATGTGTCTTACTTAAAAGTAGCCCTTTGCCCGTTTTAATTATATAAATCTCCTGTGGGCTATGATGATGTAAGGGTAACTCAGCGCCTGGTTTAAGCGCCACGACACCAAGCGATAAACCGTGACTTTCCATTTTAGTTGAGTCAATCAATAATTGATAATGCAAACCTGGAAATTCTTCATCGAATTCCCAAACGCATTCGTTTTCTTTAATTATAACAGCTGGTTCCATTTTACACCTTTTCATACTTTCTTTTTTTATGCCAAAAAAACATCAAAACTATTAAAGCTATTATAATAATCCCTGCTAGAATATTAAACACAGTGGCGTAACTAAATATGCTTAAGAGTATACCTGCGATTATTGGACCAATCACTTTTCCTAGATTTCGAAGAGCACCATAAAAACCCATTGCAGCTCCAAGATAATTATCATGGGCATTCTTTGAAAGAAGGGCAACACTCGAAGGAAAAATTAATCCCTGACCTATACCAAATAAAACGGCAGGCAATAAAAATAAATCATCAATTAGATTAGTCAAAAAATATAATCCCAATGAGATTAGCATCATACCAAAACTAATTACCAAAATCTGTCCATATTCATCAGATAACTTTCCACCAACTGGACGGAATATAACGTGAGCAAGCTCTTGCACGAAAAAAAACAAACCAGCCTGTAAAACTGTTCCACCTTCCTGCGAAATTATAAACAATGGCAAAAATGCCTTAACAGCATAGATGGTTAAGTAAACTAATAATTCCAAAAACCCTGCCAACCAAATTGCTGGAATTTTTATACTGTAGCCAAGGGAACTATAAAACTGTTTAAGAATCGGAACATGATCTGAAGGCTTATCAACATAATTATCAGACATTAAGAAAATTGGTATCATGGCAAATAATGAACAAATTCCGATTAACAAAAAAACCATCTCAAAGCTTAAAAAAGTTAATAATGCACTAGCTAATAAAGGTGCAATCAATGAGGCGAGTAATCGCGACATTCCAAAAAATGCCATTCTTGCCCCAAGATTATGTACATTAATTCCTGCAACATAAGCTAAACTTACTGGCCCAAATATTGCAGTTGAAATGCCATGAAATAACCTTAACACCATTAATTCTTGTTCTGTTGAAACAAATTGGTACAAAAAAGGAATTCCAGAAAACAAGAGGGTCGCAGCAAGTAACCAAATCTTTCTGCCCCATCTATCTGAAAGCATTCCAAACAAGGGCTTTAACAACATTCCCGTCATTGTGGAAATTGAAACTATAAAGCCGATGATCAATTCACCAGCACCAATAGATGCAGCAAAGAGCGGTAATAACGGGGTCTTACCAATTTGATAAAATCCTCGGACAATAAAATCAGCTACAAATATTCGTGCAAGATTGCTTTTCAGAAATAATAAGTTTCGAATGTTTTCCAACATTTAATATGCAACTACCATCCGGTCTTAGGAGCACCAATACTGCTGGCAGAGATTGCTGGAGGACTCGCCTTGGCAATTAATACATTAAAATCCGAAATATCTGTACTGATTAATTTATCTAATGCCGTCAATATAGTATCAACCTTGTAGAAAACATCCTCAGTTACTTCTTTTGTTTGGGATGGTGGCTTAGTATCAGCTATTTTAATAACCCAAAGCAAGTCAATTAAAGTATCATCAAATCCAGCCGCATGACGTAAAACATCACGTGGCGTCTCCCTTTTTGTATCAATCAACTGACCTTCTATCTTGTCTAATTGCTCCATCAATACATCCACTTTCTCACTTTCATCTGGAATAATCTTATGCATATTTTGAAGCTGTTGCTTCATTAATCGAATTCTATTAACTGCGATATTTAATTCAGAAAGTTTAGATAAAACACTTCCATATAGATCGTGTTGCAAGACAAGATCATCTTCTGAAACCTCTATTCTAGGATCACATATTACTTCCAATTCACGGTCTTTAACATCGCCATCGACATCTAATACCACCTTATACTTTCCAGGATTTACTTTAGCTCCAGACGGCCCACCACCCTTTTTTGAAAATGGCTCATACTTTTTCACTTTTAAACTATTGTCCAAAACTATTGGGCCATCTTCAGTTAAATCCCATACAAACCTATTCAACCCTTCATAAGAACTAGGTTTCCGACGATCATCAGCTTTTTTATTTGATGAATCACAATTAGCAATAGTCTTTCCCAACCTATCTTTGACGAAAATTTTAACATCTTTGCCAACACTTTTTTCATCCAGCCAATAATATATAATAGCTCCTAGTGGCGGATTTTCTCCAGTATCTAAATACTTTCGTTCTTTTTTTCCATTGGGCAACTCAGTCATATAAGAGGTTCCATTAACACCAAATGCTGGGCTGTAATCTTTTCCATCTCCATTAAATATTCCAGCACTCCAATGAATATTTTGACGGATTGCGGCTCTTGGCTCTATTAATTCAAAACTTGAGGCATCCCCATCAATAGAGCGCAAAGGAGAAATATCGTCCAAAATCCAAAAAGATCTGCCATGAGTGGCCACGACCAAATCATCATCTTTTACCTTTAGGTCATAAACAGGAACAACCGGAAACTTTCCTTTCATCCGGTTCCATAATTTGCCGTCATTATTTGAAACAAAAAGACCAGTCTCGGTACCAGTAAAAAGCAAACCAGGTTGCTTAATATCTGACCGAATAACTCTCGTAATTTCATTTTGTGGTAATGAGCTTGAAATCACCGACCAATTCCGGCCACTATCCGTGCTTTTAAATAAATATGGCTTATAGTCAGACAATTTAAATCTTGTGGCCGAAATATAAACTGTGTCTGGTTCATGCGTGGATATTTCTACATTACCGACGTAAGCCCATTCAGGCATATCACTAGGAGTAACATTCTCCCACGTATGACCCTCATTCCTACTTACATGGACCAACCCATCATCAGTCGAAACCCACAACTCTCCTTTTCTGTGTATCGATTCAACCACTGAGGCACAGGTCGCATATTGTTCGGCACCAGCGCTATCTCTCGTTAACGGACCACCAGAAAAATCAAGTTTTTCAACGTCATTTCTGCTCAGATCAGGCGAAATGCAATCCCAACTCATACCCTCATCTCTTGTTCTAAATACATGGTTTCCACCAACATAAATAGTACCACTATCATGTGGAGAGAATATGATTGGAAACGTCCAAGCAAATCTATATTTCAGATCTTTTGGTGCTAAACCAGTGGATTCTTCTGGCCAAACATTAATTAATTTCATTTGCCGAGTATTATGATCATATCTCTGCAGGGCACCGTTTCCCCCAGGGCTCGAACCGACAGCACCAATATAAACAATGTTAGGATCTTCAGGATGGACAGCTATAAAACCACTTTCCCCTGTGCCTGGCAAAGTCGTATCACCGAGGGTTATCATGCCCCATTCAGTCTGACTGGGAACAGAAATTGAGGTATTATCTTGCTGTGTTGCGTATACGCGGTAAGGGTATTGATTATCAATATCCATCCTATAGAATTGGGCGGTATTCTGGTTGTAAATTGAAGACCAACTATTGCCACCATTAAAACTTACACAGGCCCCTCCATCATTACCCTCTATCATTCTTTTTGGATTTAATGGATCGATCCAAAGATCATGATTGTCGCCATGGGGAGTTGTTATTTCGTGAAAGCTAGTACCCCCATCAGTAGACTTCCACATTTGGAAATTAGTAACATATACAGTATCAGCATTAGCCGGATCAGAGAAAATATGAGTATAATACCACGGTCTGTGGATCAAATCCCTGTTGGGACATCTTAATTTCCAACTGACACCATAATCTTCAGATAAGTAAAGCCCTGTGTTATCTTCATCACCTTCAACTAATGCAAACACTCTTCCCTGCTTAGCAGCAGAAATACTCACCCCAATCTTTCCCAATAGACCTTTTGCGAATCCAATATTAATAGATACTTCTTCCCAAGTATCTCCCCCATCCATTGATCTAAATAAAGCGCTTCCTGGACCACCAGAAGACAGGTGCCAAAATTTTCTATTGGCTTCCCACATTGCAGCAAACAAAATTCTGGGGTTAGATGGATCCATTGAAAGATCAATTGCTCCAGCTTTATCGCTTTGATATAAAATTCGTTCCCAATTACTACCCCCATTAGTAGATCGATATACGCCTCTATCGGAACTAGGCCCAAAGGCATCACCAAATGCAGCCACATAAACGAGATCCGGATTATTAGGATCAATTCGAATTTCACCAATTTGTTTTGTGTTTTCCAATCCTATATGTTTCCACGTTCTTCCAGCATCAGTAGATTTATACATGCCATCACCAAATGAGACATCAATTCTAATCGTAGTTTCCCCAGTGCCCGCATAAATTACATTGCTATCAGAGGGTGCGACTGCAAGTGCACCTATTGTAGCGCTTGTCAAATATCCATCAGACACACATTCCCAATATGTTCCTCCATCCGTGGTCTTCCATATTCCACCTGCGCAAGCGCCAAAATAAAAAGTCATAGCGTCATGATAATCTCCTGAAACCGCTACTACCCTTCCACCTCTTGGAGGTCCTATACAGCGCCAATGCAATGCATCAGAATTTATCATTTGATTTAACTTAGTCATACTGGCCATCCCATTCTAATAAATCTATTCGCTTCAAACCATGGCGAGTTTAGTGTCGGCTGTAAATATTTTTTTTACCCAAGAAAGAGAAGCTATTTACAGCACAGCACATCTGAGCTTAAACTTTCATTATTAATTTATAAATGAGGACCAAATGAATAAGTTTAACACTGACGAAATTATCACCAACGATGCTCACTTAATTCAATCATTTGCTGATCTTAATGGATTAAAACAGGCGGATGCACGGACAGTAATTGTAGAAGCTGAAGGAGCCTACGTTACCGATAGTGAGGGAAATAAACTTATTGACGGCATTGGTGGACTATGGTGCGTCAATGTTGGCCACGGCCGACGAGAAATAATCGATGCTGTCACAGAGCAATTAAAAACACTCGATTTTTACTCCACATTTTATAACTTTACTCATCCAACGGCAGCGGCACTAGCAAAAAAAATAGCAGATATTGCACCAGGGAATCTTAATAGAGTTTATTTTAGCAATTCTGGATCAGTAGCAAATGACACTTCAATAAGAATGCTCCATCATTATAATAATAGGCTCGGGAAAACTCAAAAAAAGAAAGTGCTTTCTCGCATCGGAGCCTATCACGGATCAACCCATTTAGCGATGGCGATGACTACTCCAGCTTATAGCGAGGGCTGGGATACAGAAGATAGTATTGTTCATCACTTGCGGTCCCCATATTCGTATAGGGAAGCAGATAATATGACAGATGAAGAATTTCTGGAAGTTTTAGCTGAAGACATGATCGCAAGTATAAATGATATTGGAGCAGAAAATATAGCTGCGTTTATCGCCGAACCTTTAATGGGCGCAGGAGGTGTTATTGTTGCTCCAGACGGGTACCATAAACGAATGCGGGAAATAACAACAGAACACGATATAAAGTACATTGCGGACGAAGTGGTAACCGCATTTGGGCGTTTAGGCCATATGTTTTCCTCTAAAGACAAGTATGAAATGCAACCAGATATAATTAATACTGCAAAAGGTTTAACCTCGGGATACCAACCCCTCGCAGCAACAATTGTTTCAGATGAAATATATGACGTCATTTCTGAACCTGGGGCAAAATTTCTTCATGGAATGACCTATTCAGGGCATCCAGCAGCAGCAGCAGCAGCCTTAGCAAACATCGAAATCTTAGAAAGTGAAAAAATTCCCCAACAAGTTCAAACCACCGGGAAATACTTCGAAAATACTTTAAAAGGATTGTCAGATCTAGATATTGTTGGTGAAGTTCGAGGTAGTCACTTCATGATGGGAATAGAATTTGTTGAAAATAAAGAAACTAAACTTGCATTCCATGATGATAAAAATGTTGCACTACGCCTACAACAACACGCTCAGAAACGTGGATTAATTGCTCGTCCTTTAGGAAATATATTAATACTATCGCCCACACTAATCTTAACAACGAAAGATATCGATAAGATCGGCGGAATATTACGAGAAAGTATTGAGGCTGTTACGAAAGAACTTTTATAAGGTAAATTCAGTTTAATGAGAGAAATTACCTAATGAAAAATTCCTTTGTGCCTAAAAATGCCATTGTACCAAAGGGCATAAATACCGAAATGTACAATGTCCGAATGTTAACGGTTAATGATTTAATAAAAGACTATGATGCAGTTATGAGCAGTACTAATCATCTTAAAGGTGTATTTGGTCCTAATGATGATTGGCCTACTGGATTAACCATAGAGGAAAATTTAATTGATCTTGGATGGCATCAAAAAGAATTTGAAATCAAAAGTTCATTTGCTTTTACAGTAATGTCCACTGATGAAAGCAAATGCTTGGGCTGTATTTATATTAATCCAACATCCAAATTATCATTTGATGCGGAAACAATTTTGTGGATTAGAGAAAGCGAAGCATTAACGGGACTAGATGCTAATTTATTTGCAACAGTTAAAAAATGGATTAAAACTGATTGGTGGTTTACTAAAGTAGCTTTTCCAGGACGCGAAATAACTTGGGAAAATTGGGAGAGATTGCCATAAAAAAACCAATTAAATATTCAAGAAGTATTATATTTTAATAATAAGCTTTTGACACGATGAAATTATTAGCACAAATTAAATAAATATAGGTTAACTGGAGAAATCAAATGACCCTAGATTCACAACACGTACCTGAAAAGTTTAGCCTTAAACGAAGATCTATTAATGGAAACACATCACCATTATCCACTTTTGGATTTAAAAATGAAACTGATCGATTGACTGATGTGCTTTTAGGTTCGCCAGCACACTTAAGACATCTATCGACATCCAGTTTATCTCGTAAACACCTTCGCGAAGCACCTTGCAATATTCAAGTAGCACAAGCACAGCATGCAGAACTTGTATCTGCTTATGAGCATTTTGGCGTAAAAATACATATGTTGAAACCTGAGCCTGAGCTCCCAATGCAAGTATACTCGAGAGATAGCTCCGTTATGACGCCCTATGGGCCAATAATAACTGCAATGGCAAATTGGTGGCGTAGAGGTGAAAACTATGCTGCTATAAGAGCCTACGAGGAGCTCGGAATCCCAATTTATGACATGGTTACAGCCGGTACTTTTGAAGGTGGTGACTTTAACGTTATTGAAGAGGGTTGTGTTTTAATTGGCTGTGGTGGGGCTCGAACACAAGAAGAAGGTGCTCTGCAAGTAAAACAATGGTTTGATGCTGAAGGTTGGGAGACAAAGTTAGCATTTATTGACGAATATTATGTGCACATCGATTTAATGGTAGTCCCGATTGCAGAAAAATTAACTGCTGTATGTTTAGCATGCACAGAACCCGGGATTGTTGATTGGTTAAAATCTAAAGGTCACGAGATAATAGATGTACCCTTTCAAGATACGATGGCTTTGGGTTGCAATTTTATGTCTATTGGAAAAGATCGCGTTATCGCTCCTACTGCTTCAAAAACGCTTGCAGAGCAACTAAAAGCTAGGGGATTTGAAGTAGCTTTGATTGACACATCAGAGATATCAAAAACAGGTGGTGGAATACACTGTATGGCACAGGCACTTAAGCGAGATAACAATTAATATAGTGTTTTTTTGTAATCTTTTTGAATTTCGTCTTGTGTTAAATCTGGTACATAGTGACCTTTCGCATGCCCCTTAACAATCTCATAAAGATTTGGTAGTGGCCTTTTTTGGGGCCAGGTATTAGGTTTCCAAAGTCCACCTCTTAGCGGGGCTTTTCCACAATGCATAAACACTTCATTAACAATTATTTTAGTAACAGTTTTTGGAATTCGCTCATTTAAGGCATAATTCTCACAAATTGCTGGATCTGTGAGAATTTCAGCTGTTCCATTTATTCTCAAAGTTTCATCCACTGTAGGTATAAAAAACAACATTCCAACATTTGGATGCTTTAGCAAATTTAAGAGGCCATCGATGCGATTATTGCCTGGCCGGTCTGGAATTATTAGTGATTTTTTATCTACTACCTTTACAAAACCTGCTGGATCACCTTTTGGAGACACATCCAAGCCAGTTCCGTCAGAGGTTGCAAGAATACAAAAAGTTGAGTTAGTAATAAATTTTACACAATTTTCATCAAGCCAATCAATTGTCTTTACGGCAGCAACTGGACTTACATCACCGTAAAGCTCTCTTAAACTTTTTTCAGATACAGATAACATGAAATTTTCTCCTGAGATATAATCTTTCTGTTACACTATCCTTAATCTTAAGTAATCCCATAGTTTTATCAACTTGATACCGCCTAAAATTTCCATTTAAAGTTAGCGTAAGTACGAAATGGCAAAATAAGGGAATTCAAATGCAAATTATAAAAACTGGAAGTCGGCCTTCTAAAAAAGCAACAAATAAATGGTTCACCGGAACAGTTTGGCAAGACAGCATCTTTGAAGCGCCAGAACCAGCTCGAGTAAGAGCGTTACAAGTTAACTTTGAACCTGGGTCTCGAACAGCATGGCACACCCATCCACTTGGCCAAACACTCTATATAATTCACGGCAAAGGTCTAATTTGCGTGCGAGGAGAAAAACCAAAGTTAATGAACATTGGAGACACTATTTGGATTCCACCCAATGAGGAACATTGGCATGGCGCCACTAAAGAAAACTATATGACACATATTGCCATCCAAGAAGCACAGAACGGGCAAGTCGCAAATTGGTTAGAATTAGTTTCAGAAAAAGATTATAACTACGAATAAATTACGGGATAATATTTCTATAAATAATTAAGTGAGTTTTTGTGTTATTTTCTTTTTAGCAGTATTATCTAAAAATTTATCAAGCATGATAATTTACAGCTTTTAAGCATTTATAACACCACCTCGAACCCTTCAAAGACTGGATGACCTAAGTACATCTCACCATGCTGACCTGCGCCCTTGTGGGCATCGCGAAACGATTGAGATTTAGTCCAGTTTAAAAAATCTGTTTTATCTTTCCAAGTGCTGTGTGAAGAATACAGAGTATGATCCTCAGATTTCTCACCCTTTATTAAGTGGAATTTAATAAAACCTGGAACATTATCTAAATGACTATCTCTTTCTCGCCAGATTTGTTCAAACTCCTGCTCTCGACCTAAAACGATTTTAAACCGGTTCATGGCTATAAACATGTGTTTCTCACTTTTTAATTATTAATCAAAATGTTATTTAATAATTTTAAACCTTCTTAGAAACTTTTTTTGCATATTAGAAAAATATGAAAATTGACCTACAAGGGTACCAAAAGAAATTAAAAGTATATTATAGGAAATTATTATAACTAATAC